>JGI24021J15306_10000423_pt1 | contig 31420 bp, 20 predicted proteins | sample Ectturendosymbi1_FD_15306 | JGI IMG/M metagenome (IMG submission 15306)
TGCGGGCAGTACGTCTCTGGGGTACGCATTTAAACCTGCCACGAGTTCGCTTTAAACGCTGCGGTGGGAGTAAGCAAGCTGTGTTGAGAGAAAAGCTCGTGCACAAAGCGGAAGGCAACATCGGATTGAGTCAAACAACACAAAGCGTCGTAATAATTATTTCACATGGGGGAGGATCATGTTCTGAATGTTGATTTGCGCGTTGATTAGGTGATACCGTTTATTTTCACAGATATCCAGAGAGTGACGACTTGGTTGTTCGACAAAAGTAACGGTGTATGCTCCATGCAGAGGTGGCTTGTTTATAGTGCCATGGTTTTCTGAATAGTGCCGCGACAAGGCCATCTGGTCCTTGCCACTGTCAGTTTTACAATCTTGTTTGTTCCAATTACTGCGATGCGCTGACCATCTTTTGGAAAATTTTTTGCTAGTTTGACCAGCATGCTGTTCATGACATATCACACAAGTCGCGACGTAAATGCCAAAATCTGCGCAAGTCAAGCTTTGGTTTAGCTTAAAAGTTCTGGCATTAGTCAGACCGATCAAAATCGGACGTCCGTTGCAATTAATAAACCGTTTCCTACAACGCCATATTTTCAAATTATTTTTGTTAGTAATGTGTTCCCAGTATTTGTTAAAAAATTCCATCTTAAGTTCTTCTCTAGTTATCGTTACTCTGCTGGCAATGAAACCTTTCCAGAATGACCCACAAAATATCGCTCATCGGAAAAATGTAAATTCCGATGCTTAATTGAGTGGCACTTGTCTCACTTGCTTTCCTGTTTGCGTTAAAAATTACACCGACTGTGAGCAAACAGCGAGACGGGCAGAAAGCGGCAGGGCGTCAATTAAAAGCATATGTTCCGTTTGTTTGACGGAAGACCACATATGCAGCACTTCTGACGATGAAATTGAGACACACGCTGATCGGAAACTCATTTTCGTGATAAGCTTTGAAAGGAGCTTTGCCACGTTAAAAACACGATCTTGATCGGTTTGACTGGGTGAAGGAGACTTTTCTGAAAAGAAACTCGTTTTGTGTAGCAAAACGGTTATTCAGAGAGAAATTGTAAAAACATGAACACGCGCAAGAAGTTGAATTTGACAGCAGGCCACAATAAACGTGCCCGGTTGATTGACAAGACCAGCGCTTTCAATCATTTCCCATTTGTATCTCGGCCGCAGAACGCTGAACTGTACATTCACAGTAGGAAGGATGTGCCCCACATAAATATGGACTTGAGGTCAGCGGCCGCTTGTTCAGCTGCTTGATAACTGGCCGCCAAACGAAAAGTCTACGCGAAGGCTTCCGGCAGCCTTTGTTATAAAATTGCTGTTAGAATATTTTCCTGTCTCTTCTCCGAGAAACAGTACATGGATCAAAGAATCATCGAAAACGTCAAGATGAAAAACCTGCTTTAAGTAAAATTCGCTAGGTAGGAAATCGATTTCGCGAGGCTCTGCGTATCCTCGGTGCTAAAATCTCATTCAAATAGAGGTTGCGCAGTGTTATGTGAAATCGATTTCCTCTTGTTAAAAAATGTGCTGATTGATTCGACCCCCCGCCTTTGTGCCATGGAGACTGTAGTTGCTTGGTTAAGTAAAAGTTATTTTTGGTCCTTGTTTGAAAACAGTGCTTTTGTATAGACGGTCGCTTCAATCTTTTTGCAGATGAAAAATCTTCCTAAACTTGTTTCTCATAAAAAAAGCAAATCGTTTTTATGTCAAAACGAAGGTTCATGAGGTTAAACTGGCGCACGGCAAGAAATGCGACTGCGCGTCATTTATCAGGAGTCCTATGCCGCAAAAACAATAGAGGGCTTAAATCAGTGATCGCTCGAAAAGCTCTCCTCAAAACGAACTTGAAATTCAATAAGCAGAGTGTCGGGATTCCGAGAGTCAACGAACCAATCGCGCGAAGTTTTCCGAACGTGCAAATATCATAAACAGTGAAACTGCAGAAAAAGCCGGTGTATTTCTCGAGCTGATAGGGACGACATCTATGAGATATCTTTGTGCACTGGAACTCATCACGGAAATTTCGTCGATAACAACAACGCCTCCCTTCATTCCCCGTCACGAAATTTAGCAATCTTTCATTGACGAACTTCCAACAACAATATTGGAAAAAAATCCAACACAAGCAAGCTTCATGTAACTAGCCTCCACAAAGGTAACAAGCAAGCGAATCAATCGGAAAATTTTTATATAGGATATATATTCACTTGTCTTTGAATATATATATTTTTTCTATTTCAACAGATAAATATTTGTCTATCTGAATAAGCTTTTAGGGCTCAGCATGGGTAGTATCACATTATATCGATTTCCTAGATGAAAATTTTGCTAGATGAAAACTTATTCACTTCACTTGTTTGTTACCTTTGTGGAGACCAGTTACTTGCATACAGATGTGCGCAAGTTTGAATCATCGAAAAAAGATGAAAGCAGAGCCCAGTCGGCTGATTCCTCGAAAGCTTGCAAAAAACTTAGAGTTTTTAATTTCGACCTAGCTTTTGCACACTAAAATGAGTTTTAGAAAGGAACTTGCACAAGCACTATGCACTAACAATAACGTCCTGCTGCATGTGGCCAAGAGAGGATTTCGAATTGGTCTTAAAAATTAGAAGAATTGATAAAACTGACAGTCAAATACAACGATGTCAGTGAAAATTTGATTACTTCGAAACGCACGTTTCAGAAAAACGCGATCGAAAAAGTTAGTATGATCTGCCCAAATTCAACTTCTGTCCGTTTAATTCTTAACAAACTATAGAATTTTAAATTTTTGAAACAAATGAAAATTGGCATTGAACATAATATGCAAAACCCAACAAAAGACAGTCATTTTCTTTGCTCTGAAAGCAGCTTTTCAAAATATATAGCGTCCTGGAAAAACTTTCTGCAGTGCACGATGTCATACTTCAAACTTTTCAACGTATCCTACCCAACAAACTCGGTAAGAGCTTCACTACATTATGTACTGTGGCAGCAGTGATACTTATTTTTGCTTGGGCGTTTCAGGACAGACAACAGTACATGCAAGCAAACCTTTTATAGTCCTCTCGGCAATAAAGCCGTTCTCCTCGGACGAAGCAGGAGGTCTTGAGCTCCGTGGTGCAGACGCAACAGCGCAGGCATTCCTCGTGCCAGGCGAAGTCCCTTACGCCGTGTACTCGTAACGATGTTTCGCTCTGAAAAGAGTTATTCGCGCTTATACACTCGCGCCAGCACTGTTACGCTGCAGCTACCAGTGAAAGGTAGATTTTTGGCGGCATAGCATAAGTACCAGCGCCGATCCGTTTATGTCAATCAAAATGACGTGCGGAAATTCTGCATCGAGCGCCAACTACAGGCATTACATTGTTGAGAAATCTCACAGAAAATTTCTTATCGGAACAACTGGAAATAGGAGGTTTTCCGTCCATTCAAGGCAGTGATTTTCGACCTGGGGGCGCGCCCTCAGGTTGCAAACATTAACGAACAGCTTACAAAAATGTACGTACAAAAGGGTAGAAATACGAAAACCTTAACAACATGCTTCAAAAAGGAAATGCCAAAAAATAGTGAAAAGCTGCTTGAAATGCAGAGGAGGTTAAAACTGTTCGTAACTTCTCTAAACTCAGATTAAACAAATTTTGAAGCATTGTCAATGAAAAACTACAAAATGTAAGCTGCGGAAGTGTTCATTATTGAGATAACACTTTCTAACTGAAATCAGTATTTCATCAGTGTACGTGGGCGCAAGCAAAAAAACAGAGCAAACTCCGAAATTTCTGGAAACCAGCTGTAAATTGTAAATGTTTGAGTGAAATGTGATTTGAAGGAAACGACGGTGTTTGCAGATCGTTTGTTAGACATGTCGGTGACAAACTGCCTAACCAATTATTATTTTTCCATAAAGTTTTCTCCAAATGTTTCGGATTTTTGTGCATAAAACATTTCTAGCAAAGCTCCACATCTTGTCTCTCCAGAGCGCCAACTCAGTGGGCTGCAAGTAATCGGGAGTACACTGCAACAGGCCGGTAGGTTCAATTACTTAGGGGTGGTATTCACGAACGACAGGAGGCAGGAGATTGATACTCAGATTGACAACGCATACGTAGTACTGCGTGGTCACAAAATGGGAAGTTTCACACACCGCAATGCTGTAACTGTTCAAATCGGTCTTTGCTTCGATCATCGATTGTGGCCATGAAGCTTGGGTAATGGCCAAACCACTGCTATCTCAAGTAAAAGCGGCAAAGATGGGACAGAGTTCACGGTGAGACACTTCGCGACAATGTTAGCAACTGTGAATTTCGTTAAACTCTGAATTTTGAACTATTTCCCCTCCGAATAGAAAGATCCCAACTGCAGTCGTTGGGCCATGTGACCAGAATGCCCAGAAACGGTCGTCGAGGCCATTCCTATTGCTACATCCACGGGTCGACCAAGGACCAGGTGACATGATTACATCTCCGACCTTGCGCCTCAGCGTGGGTTCAGCATGCAACAGAACAATCAGAGACTGCTGAAAACCACGAAGCTGCTGCCCCAGCGAGTCTCCCAAGAGGAAAACCGGGTGCGAAAAATGAATGCTCCACAACCTTGCGTTGCTTGCAGGAGTGTAAGGTCAGGAATTAAAGCAAAATAATTCCTGTACAAAAAGGGTAACTGCAACTGCATCATCAAGTATACGACTGCTTGCTTTACAATACGCTACAAATAGGTTTTAGATACTTCCTTTCGACGCCATTAAAAACCTTAAATCCTGAGGGGCGTCAGCCCATAACAGTGCAATGCCACAGTATCAAAACCGCTGGCAAGAAAATAACACTGACATGGGAGTCACTGATGAAGTGGATGTTTACATTGGTTTTTCTTAATGTAATGCTGAAAGATCTCAAGATTAACATAATCATAATGCTGAATGTGTGGCAAACGTAGACGGTTTCGAACAACTTAAAAAATACCCAGTGGTAGAACTCGGCCGAAATTATTGTAACAGCCCTGGACTAAAATTTTTTGTTTCGTTAGTTATAAAAACTTTTGACAAACTTCAGCACGTTGTCTTTTTGGCTAAAGAGAAACAGCTGAAACGCGCAAACCACCAGGAGAACGCATTTTGTCTTGTGCATTGCCAGAAAGCCTCGTGTATACACTAACCGCGGAACTCCAAACAGAATAAAGTTTTTGATTGCAAACAAAGTCAAAATACTAAACTTTGCATTTTTGTTACAATCTCGTTATATGTTATTTTATGTTCCATATTGGCTTCACGCAGACGCCAAGCAGACACTGAAAATCTATTCGAATATTTACCCAATAACATCCTTCTACGCACCTCAATTATTTTACGGCAACCCCGACAGGTAGGTGCCTTGCTTTCAACCGATAAAACCGGATCGCCACCAGTAAACTCTTCGCTTTGGGTCGGATTAAGCAGAAACTGTTTTGTCTTGTTATCAAGCAATACTTTCGAACCTCGCTCATTCGCTTCGGGAGCCTTGAGCAGGGCTGGAGATTCAGGCGGACAGTCTGGCAAGCACGTGTCTTGGAAAGACTTGTCGTTCGCGAGCTCTTCGTTCGCGCAAACGTCTTCAAGCGCACCGCAGCTGCCCAGATCGCCAAACACAGGGCACTGCAAGAAGGACACGGGTGCCAGATTCGCTTCCGAGCAATGTGTCCGTTTCAGGCTGAAGGCGGCTCCACCGCCGCTGCAATTCAGTCTCATTCCTTCTTCAACGACATGCATTGCCGATCGCAAGGTTGGGGGTTCAGAGCTCGATGACGCTGCAGGTGTGTCGAGTAGCTGACATCGTCGTAACATCAAACGCGCGCAGCGTACAGTGTATCACCAGTTCACAGGCTAATTGCAGCATGCAGGACGTTAGTGCCACCTACAAAATAAAAAGACGTGAATTCCGCGTCAAATACGCCACAGAAGCCGGTAGGCTTGCTCGATAGCAGCACGGCCGCCAAACCGGCCGTGACAATGCGCCGACGCGAGCAAATACGCCTGCGGCTTTTTGCCAGCAGTGTATGTATCGGAATAAACATTGTAGGAACACCAGGTGACTGCTGATTTGAACACTTACTTTCTGCTGGAGAATGAATCTGTGTCTGCGTCTGCCAACTGCTACGAAGATTTGTCAGGCAAAGGGGCCGATGAATAGAAACAACTCCGAAACAATTGCGGCCCCATCCATGGCGGTGCTGATACCCACATACCGCCCCCCATATATGAAAACGCAGTTTTATCCATTGCTTTTACAGCCCGCGTATCTAATTTCAAAAGAAAACGATTGTAATTTGTGCGCTACAAACGCCCTAAAAATTTGAAAACTTCGACGAGTTACAGCCTTTTGGAACTTCAGCATTTCATATGGCAAGGCACGTACTTCAAGTGAATTCATAAGCAGCGAAAGGAACAACGATATAGTCGTGAAACTTTTAAGAGCGTGGAAAAATTACAAAATGACGCATGTCGCTGCAAAGTTTGCACTCCTGCAACCATCAAGTAGCCCTGAGATAGTCGAGACAGGCTGCAGCAACTCATGCCTCCCAGTACGCTTGCACGCTTTCGGCAGAGCAGCTACTTCGCAGAGTTTGGCTTAGGCACGAAGGCCTCATATCAGCCAGAATTTCAAGACAATTTTGGAACATTTCTTTATTGTGGACACTATATTTTGTTAGTTAGAAACAAGGTTTTTGAAAAACATCAAGCTTTTCCAAGCTCACAATTAGTTTACAGCATACACTGTACTTTCCGCCTCTCTTTTGCTCCCATATATAGGGAAAATTCAAGGTGCTCAGCCATTAAATGTGCAACTCTGCCACACACCACGATTTCTGTTTCAACGCGTTCCAGTTAGCACTACAATCACACCTGTATAACGCTGCTCGAAGTACTGAAGCACGCTTTGAACTTAGTGTTCTCCTGGCGAAAAAAATCTGCCTCACCCCTTCCGCATGCAGGTCTGCTGAAGAATGAACGCTCACAAAAATGGCTGACAACTTTTCCCGCTTGTTACGTAATAGTAATACAGTAGATATGGCCTCGCTCCTGTGAGATGATGTTAATCCGTGAGACAGCTGCATAAGTTTAGGAATACATAAAATGGACCATGATTCAAAGCTTTTTCGGATACTTGCACCACAGCGGCATCGAATTGCTAGAACGCTCTGGCCAGTTAAGCAATGCTACGCGACGATGAGATGGTGATCGTGATACCACTAGCATTTTTTCTTAGCGACCCAGAAGGTATGTATTCTTCGAGTTCGCTGGTGCCCAGTGGGCAGCTTACAATCCAAGGTTGTCAGACCCAGATGGACCAAAAATGCCAAATCGCTTCACAAAATATGCCAAATAGCTTCAAAAATTGCCCAAGAAACCGAAACAGGTGCATACTGTTGATTTAACGTGAAAAATGTTGATTTTTAATCAAGTAGATCAGCAATGGCAAAAAGGCGATGTTGCTACAGAACCAAGCCTGGAATCATTGCATGTAAATTAATAAATAATCATTGTACTCCAAAACTACACACAGAATCAAACTAGAAATCTTCTTGCTCATTCTACAACCTTTGATATCGAAGGATTTCTCCAGAAGTAGGCATATTCAAAACAAATTATGCTACAATTTCCTTTCATAGAAAATGCTTAATAGAAAATACCTATAAATGCCTGACACAATAAGATGCAGGTTATGAAAATGCAAACATGCACCATATCATAGCTTTCAATCATTGAATCTCGTGTACAGGCGTTTTACTTGTTAGATATGTCCCATTTCCACAAAAGATCTGTTATAAAATACAAAATCTCAGGACACCGGCAGAAAGACTATCAGGCTTGCCAGGGTCAAATTGATCAAATACGCAAAACTGCTGGTCAAAACATGCCATACAGCTACATATGCCAAACACCCCAGACAAATTCTAAAAGTTTAAGCTCACAGGAGCCAACTTTTGAAAAATGCCAAGCAACGTTTTCTTTCTGCCAACATCATTAAAAGGCTAAAAGCATGCCAAAGTATGGTGTACACGCCAAAGAGCATTTTCTCTTGCTAAACCACATTTTTTGAAAAAAGGCCGAGTAACTTAGCGATCCTGATTACAATCTTATGAAAAGAAAAGCAGATTCTTCTACGGCTGTACAAAATCGAATAACTATAGATCAGTGGTTCTCAAACTTTTCTGCAAGTTGACCCCCAATTAAAGTATACAATTTTCTGTAGACCCCGTGGCCTAACCCAACAGTTACTGATACAAGAAAAGTATGTTTCAAAATAAATTTGAGTCTTTTTACTTGAAATGTATGGTAAAATAATACACAATCTGAAAATATGCTTAGAACTATAGATGTAAGCAGCAGTTCTTCATTGACCCCCGGGCCATTAAGTGACACCCATTCGACCCCTTGACTATTTATCGACCCTTTGGATGGTCTAATTGACCCCTGGGGGTCGATATCGACCACTTTGAGAACTACTGCTATAGATAGACGCATTGCCAAACTTAGCGGTACTCTTACAATCGAAATTCTAGAGCCATGATGTTCTTCCTGAACTTGGCCTAAAAGTGTATGGCATTTGTGGGAAAAACACAAATTCTGTATCTTATTTACCACAATTTTTATTTACTGCATTTCAACAGCATGTTACAGTTTCACACTAAAACCTCCATACAAAATTTGTAGAACGAACATCTGATCTGTGAGAGAAGTATGTCATGAATTTCACAAACATAGTAGAATTCGTAACTTCTTAAAATACCGCTTGTTTCTAATACATCATTACTCTTTTAACCGCAATTTCGTTAGTTCATGGGCTGAAAGAAAGAACGTTCTGTTTGACAATAAAGCAGCTGGATATAGATGAATAACTTCTTGCGTTGCCGTAATTTGGCAGGCTGGTTGTGTAGAAGTTTTTTTTTCTACACAAAAAAATCATATAAATCACCTGTTTATCTAGATGAAACTTTACCAGCGGCACTCCCCGCCAAAAAAATACACAAAATAAAAAAAAATTGATCAGCAACTGCAAAATGGAACGGTCAAAAAAGGTAAATACAGCACTATGCAGCGGTTTTAATGTGTAAAATGCTTAAGCAACTTAAGCTTTAAAAATATGTACTTCAAGCGTCCTGCGATTTATTGAATTATGCACTTGTGAATTTACGGCTCAAGTCGATGCCTAACATTTCGTGCAACGGAAAGGTTTCAAATCAATGACTCTGCCTCCGAATGTTTACGTTTAATCCTAGCCTTGCGCAAAGGAAAGACCTGGCTTGTGTTGACTGACAAACATCTTCCCGATAATAACAAGGGCATAGTGTAGGTTACGGGACATTTAGATCTCGTTAAACGTCACAAAAACATTCACTGAAAACAACGAGTTGCACAAATGTTTAAGGTTTCGCGTCCCAATCCTGGCGGATCAAAGCACCTTCTGTTGATGCCTGTTTCTCAAGCTTGATCGGTCCAGCGCAGTCACTTTTACCAAAATAAGCAAACCAGGCTTTCCTGAAACACCCTCTGTTTGCATATTTACAGTAGTCGCTGTTTGGCTCGCCGCAACGCGTGGTCCAGTCTCTGTAGGGTTGCACCAGTACAGATCGCGATAATCGTGTACGTCCGCCAGTCGCAAAGTATCTCGAGCCAGCTGGTTTGCAAGTGAAGACCTTAATTTTGGCGGAAAGTGTTCACCAATCGTGTTAAAAAGGTCGTTTTAGCAGTTTTTCTTTGTTTTTGCAGGATTGATGTTAAAACACAGGCCTTTATTCATATTTTCGGCTGCTTGGTAGTCGCCAACCGGTTGTACTTTTGTGGAAAAATCATTTGCTTCTACTTCTGTGACCTCACACAGAGGCCCGCCACAATTAATTCTTTAAGTTATTAAAAGCTGTTCAAGAAGCTTCACAATACCAGCATATGCACCACAAAAATTCAGATGATGAGGAAATATTACCAGAATTTTCATTGTTATAGTTTTCTTTTATGAAACATTTCGCTTTTACAGACGTATGTTTTGTATAAAGTTTGAATATATTTCTAATATAAAAGCATCGTTGATCACATATTTTTTGTCACAAATAAGATTTTGTTTCATTTTTCCATGACGAACACGTTCACCTGAAAAGAGTAGTAAAATTCTTTAGTTGTGGATTCTCTAAAGATAATTTTGATAACACCAAGATTACTGGAAACGTATTACACGCGCAATTTAAAATAAATAAAGTGAAAAACATCGCGCAAGGAGCACAATCTGGGAGCAAAATCCATGAAATTTACGGAAAATTACTTTTAAAAATTCCCAAAACCGAAACTAGGCAAAATATCTGAAGAATAGTAAATGTATTGTTTGTCTTTGTTCGCTGCTTGACTTCATTAAGCTGCTGGCCTTGGTAAACCCAGTCTGAATTATTGAGTGTCAGCGCTGGTACTTCCTGTGGATAGATACATTTCTCACATTGATCATCAGCAGTGCAGTTAAAAATTCGAAAGGCTATTTTGATCCCCAACCATCGAAAACGCCTGAACATACCACATAAACTCATTGTCAATTTTTGTCTATTTTGTGATTGGTGACAATATCTGCTGCTTGAAAATTCGGTTTTTGTTTCCTTCAAGGAAAAATTACTTTGAGATTAGGAAGCAACAGATAATATTCTACAGCCAGTACCGCCTTCCGTTATAATAAACAAGAACTAGTATTTTTTTTATAGATTTTCGGTCTGAAAAGATGGTCTGCCCTGAAGGGCGTGAAATGCGCTTTAGCGTTGTTGTCCAAACATGCGTTTTCTTCTCCGACAAACTTTTGTCGCAACTTCTCGCCTGGAACGCCGCAGCGTTGACGAGTTATTGCAGCGAACGAAGCAAAATGGCCGACGCGGTATCTTGCATTGGTTAAAAGCATGAATGACTTGGTGCTTAGGTAAAAGATACAGCAGAAGACGCGAAAGTCTTACCGTATCATTTTTAGTAGCAAGGCCAGCTACTTGCACAAAGGCTTTTGAAAATCTGTGCTGTTTTTGCTTCAAGCATTTTTAACTACGTCCTGAAATTCTGATAAATTTGTATCGTGAACTGTAAGGTTTACATCCAAACGTCTGCATTGCGCGAAACACTCATTAACTTAGACACGGTTTTGGCAACTGTTATCGCAAATGAGAAAGTTGTCAATTAAAAATAAAAACAGCTTGATCGAAAGTGATATGAAGGTGTGAGAGATATTCACGTGAAAATAAAATTATAGCAAATTTATTATTTTCTGCAATAGTATAATTGCAAGGCTATGAAATATTTATTGAAAAAGATATAAGATCCATAGTTTTAGCACGAAATTTTGTCAGATTGGAATGTTGTTTGTCAAAATTTGCAAGATGTGTATTGCCCACAACCGGCTCAGCTCAGACAGCGCGAACAGGATAGTTCGTAAAAAAGCGAAACTTATGGCTTTATTTTCTGAACAGTGCATAACGCAAAGACCAGTTTCACAACGCCCGCGTGGCTAGGTTATTAAGAACAAACTGAGTTGCGTTTTAGGTTCTCAGAAGAAACAGTTGATTTCTATGTTCCTTTAGTGCTGATAAATCTTCTTGTACTTAGAACCATATAAAATGAATAGCGCTTCTAGGTTTTCCTGCTGCCGAACATGCGGTGTCTTGCTTGCCGCGTAAGCACAGCCATTAATTTTTTTCCTTTGACGTCACGCAAAATCGCTGCAATGCATCCACCACTCGTAGACGCAGTTAACGTATTCCGCTGGCAGCTGTTTACAGTAGACAAAGCTTTTCCATTTGAGCTACGCTTGCTGCTAAACTTCAGTTACGGATATCATTGCTACCTGGAGCTCAACACGGGGCATCGGGAGATGCTCTCGCAAACATGCGTTGAAGTGCGATCGGCCACTGCGATTGCAGTGCAATTGTGATTTTGAATTTTTTTCCTTCCTAATCCATCGCAACAACAGTCACTGCTTTTCGACATAAGTCTTTTCTCGAAAAAAAAGCGAAATAGTAAACGTAGTTGTGGGCGATTGTCAATAGCGACGTGATAATGATAGCCGCCCGTCAATTGACTGACAACGCGCGTCACCCCCGCAGCGCTTAGACGCGACCTTTTCCCCAATGCAGCGTAGCCGTTCAAACTCAAATATCACGAGTTCTAATCTCATCTTATGTTTTCCGATCCCCCGCGATCAAAGCCGGGACAAGATCACGCGCCAGAAAGTATCTTCATTGTGACGTCACGCGAAGCTGCGCGTGACAGCTATCAAGCGAGATAGAAAGTTTTGCAAGTCGATAGCTGCATTTCCTTCTCGACGCAGCTTCGCAGCAAACGTTCCGCTGGTTTATTGGCTTTGGAAAGAGGGGAACAATGCATATGTTGTAGAGCATCTCTCTATTGTGTCTGCGAACAAACAAAGGTCCGTGCTGACGAAACAAGATCATCGCATTGGCAGATTTGCAAACAAGCAGCAAGAAACTATAGTTTGACTCGCACGCGTTGCGGGGTCATCACGAAGGCCTGACGATGACGTAGAATCGGAAATCTTTATCGCGCACTTTATCGACCTCGTTGCGTAACTTCAGCAGCACAAGAACCAAAGTTTGCAAAAATTAGTCCGAGTTGAAAGGTTCTGGTCAGCGCTAAACTGGATTTTCTTCGTAGTGGAGCTTTTCTCAAAGTTTTATCACAAACTTTTTTTTTTTCAGGAGTTTAGCAGAAGCTGTTAAATTCAAATATACGCGAAAGAAACTACAAACTTTGTGGTAGCTGCAAAAGCGAACAGTTGTCCTTTCACATAAGCAAAACACCAAAGCAGCGTGGTGGAAACGCGAAACGGTTTTTAGCCCTCAAACCACCGTTTGCATTGTTTTGCGAACAATACATAAGGCGTGAAATTATGATTTGCTTCGCTTTATCATGATCAACAGCGGGACGCAAAGTAGCGAAACAATCCGGAAGCTATTTAGCGTTTCTACGAAACTGTTGTCGCAGTATCATAGAAGTGACAGCCAAGGGCGTCGGAAGAGGGGGGCAAGGGGTCTAAAGCTCCCCTGGATTTTGTAATGTGACATTGTACTATTAAGGTTTTACAAAAATGGTTTTCTCTTAGTTTCGGAGTTGGTAAAATGAAATTTCACCACTGTTGCCCCCCTGGAAAAATCCACTATTGGCCTCCCCCTAGAAAAAATCCTTCCGACGCTCAGAGGAGTTGGCGGGAATCTTGGATAGCAAGGCACAGGCAACGGAATCATTTTTCAGCACAAACGAAAACTTGACGTTTTGTTCAGATATCACGATCTGATTCAGCATCTCAGTGCAGGGGCGTAGCGAGAGGGGGCAAGAGGGCATAATGCCCCGGGCGCCGAAAAGTCCCAGCAATGCCACAAGTACTTTCGTCAGTACAGCACATTGCTCCCGAAAGACCTCAGGTTCGAACATGGGGGGCCAAACTTGTGTCTTGCCCCGGGGGCCATCTAACCTCGGTACGCCCCTGTCTCAGTGCGTGTTGTTTTGGGAGTATTGTTCAAATAAAGCATCGTAAACCTGCAGAAATTTTGAAAGAATGAAGTCGCGTGTTGCTACACCAGTGGTTCTTAACTGGGGGGAACGCCTCCTCAGGGGGGCGTCAATAAATTTCCAGGGGGACGCGAGCCCTTACTCGCTCTACTACATGGAAAGTTTTTGAACGGTAAAAAGTTCCGTCCGATTTACTCATTTAAAGTCAGGGGGGTGAGAAAAGGGACAATTTGCTCAACAGTTCAATATTTGCAGTGTGGCTATGTGCCTGGCAACAGTGACTGATGGCTATGTAGTTTTGATTCTTTTTGTGGCAATTGCAAACTCGTAGGCGTAGACAACTTACGCTGGCCACGAAAAGACTCAGGCCGCTTGCTCCTACTACCACTGAACTGTGTCGCAACTTTTTTGTAATAACCTGGTCTAGTTGGATTGATAATTTTTTCTTCACATCAGCAATCAAATCTTAAAATAAGTGAAACGGTGTAATACTTTATTGAAATTCTACCTTTATTTGTGGCGTTAAATGTATTTTCAATATGCTTTTAGGCCCAGTGAATCTAACATGCATTATGAGATCGTTTTTCACGATAACCAGCTCCAGTTGACAAAAATAGAAGTAGTGCCATAGCAAATGCCTTTCTTTCATTCACTAAAAATATTAAAATATATTATATTTTATACTTAAAAAGTATAAATTATCGAATTTGTCCCTTCGTTGGGTGCTGGCAGAACAATGTGGGCCTCACTGAAAAAGTTTGCTCAACCCTGCGTTAGGACATCAACAACCGCACCAACCAGGTAACTACAACATCGCGCAGCGTGTCAGAATCACCGATGCGTGAAGACCCGCTTTTAGATTTGTTACTGTGCGAAACTGTTTATTTATTTCCCAATTTCACTCCTGGTTAATCGCATTAGTCTTCCGCTGACACGAGTAGGGTTAACGAGAGCGGCAGCGCTGTCGAGCACGTACTTGTTAAGTACGTGCGAAGGCCTGATTAACCTACGGTTGAATTCAAAGGTTTTCGCGGAAAAACGAAATTCGTAAATAATAAGGACATACGTCGAAAGAAAGGAACTGATTTTTGGCATCGCTTTCATATAACGACATCTAGCGATTGCGAGTTGTTGTGTGCTTGAACACATCGCGACACAAATGCAGATCATAATTAATGTCTTTGCTTGTCGCAGTTTTTTCAATTTTTCTTGAAGGTGCATTGATTTGTTTTGTACTGATGAATTGATATGATGAATCTCTTTGCATGAAATCTGTGTTCCTAAAGCGCAAATTCAAGTGAAATATCTATTTTCTAACGTTTATGAACACCATCAATTTGTTTTTTGCAGTGTTCCCTTCTTGATCAATGTCAAATTTTTCCTTGATGACATTCTTCTTTGTTCCTTAACTTCCACGCTTGATCATCATTTACGTCTCACGCGCGAGTCACACTTCGCATGTCCACAATTGTCCACGTATCGCATGAACCAAATGCAAAGTTTGTTGTTGCTGATTAACGCAACTGAAGTGTGCTATTTTTTTGCAAGTCAGTATAAAAGTTGTTCAGGCTTTCCTGTCTTCTGTCAAAAAGAGATGGCAGATTCTTACTAAACACGATGTTTGAGTCAGTATTACTTATAAGCAAACTATTTTATTTCGTTAACGTTTGTACACAATGAAAAGCATGCGATTCGAAACACATACAAGACACGTAAACTGTTCTTCATTTGCAAATCCACAGCATGTACCGTCTTTTGGATTTAGAAGCTGTTAAAAACAGGCAAAAAACGGCTTTGAGCACTTTTATTATTGATGATTGAATGCAACTGCCAGTAATAGTGAATATAACTGCCATGTAATAAAAAACAGTTTGTATTGCTGATAAATTTAAAGTGTTGTTCAGCTTCTGGTGTAGGTATTGTGGAGGAAGGCGTATTACCCGTAACCTGCTTGGAAAAAAATTTACCTAATGCATCATTTGACGCTTTTCAGTTTGGCCTCCTTTCAAAGCGAGCGTTATACTGAGTCACTAAGTTGATTAAAATCGTTTTGATAAATTTCGGAGGGGCATAATGACGTTACAGTGTATCTGATGACACGCACGAATGATTGTCAGCCAAGATGAGATTTGGCAAAAGGATCTACATCTGTGTGCGGTGCTGGCTTGGTATAAACAAAGAAACGAAAGACGGGCAAATCCGTCGCTTTCAACAATGCCCGTGACGTTGAACAGGGAACAAAATCGTCTTGCTGCGTGCCTGAGAATCAGAATTGGAAAACAGGCACTTTGTGCTCGCGAACGCCTTCTACAAACTGAAACAGAGACACAATGAGCATGAAGGGCTGGAGAACGACAAGGAAGTTCGCAAGTTCTGCTTGGGACTCAAATCAGCTTTGTTATCACCAAAATCTTTTCAGCTGGCACTTTTCCTTTCGCCTATCGTCGTTAAACACGCAACAAACGGATAGATACAGGCTGCGTTCTATCAGTGGGATGAGAGAATCCTGCTGGTGGTGGTCAGTCTGGGTAAAATTGAAGAAGTACATGTTTGTATCGAGCAAAACCTTTCCCTGGGAGGTAATGACCAATGTCCAGACTGTTATTAAAACTGCACGCAGAGTTAACAAAAAATAACCAATACGCCCTGAAAAAAAACTCCCAAAATTTTTTAACTGGCATCATTTCGTTTGCGATTCGTCTGCAACCAACAACCATCACACGAATATTTGCCCAACACATAACACGGTACGAATAAAGCGTTTGCAACTGTCTTCGCATTTCCCGTTCAAAACATTCCTGTGGAACGGACGCGGCGAATCGAAGACCCACTCCGATCGGTGCAGTGATGTCGGTCTCAGAAGAATAACCGCATTAATTGAGTTCTTTGAAAAAAGATGAAATGAAAAAGCGTCGCCAACGCGAATAGTTTTCATCAGACCGCAAGCAATATATTCTGACCAAGGGTTCGACTTTGCCTTGTACATTCGTCTTTTCGATAAGGGAGAACATCTTGCTCAGAGTTAAAGCAGATTTACACTTTACCTCATGGACCTCATCGCCAGTTAATTACATGCTTTATTTTTTCATGCGTACGTAAGATAAATTTTAAAACAGTTCAATAAAGTGCAAAGATTATTTTGCATTGAATGTTATATTTTCAATTCTCGCGGCGTTTATGCATTTTCCGGAATCAAAGNGTTTTGATTTTCGTCGGATATCATCGACAACTACTTCTATCGTTGCACTGGAAAAGTCGTGGCAAGTCATGCTCTTGAAAATTATTCCTTCCTTGATTGCTAAATCTTTCCTGTTGCATTCGTATTGTTCATAAACAGTTCTCACCAATCACAGTGAGAATTGCTTTGCTAGCAGCACTCCCTCTCTCGTTGACGGCTTTGCACATGTATTCTCCAGTGTCGTCGAAGAAACTTTCGTTCATGTACAGCGAGTAGCAGGATCCTTTGCTCAAGTACTGGTAGTCGGCGCTGTTTCGTATCAGCCGGCCTTGGAAGTACCACGTGACCTGCGAGCAACAAATGGGGACTGTTCCATAAAGTGCTTTTGGTAATCAACAGGTGTTTTTCGAAAAACAAGATATTTTCTGCTTTTAATGATCTTGTTTACATTTATAACGATTTTATAACATGTATAATTATTAACCTTTTTCGAAAATACTTTTTCCGGAAACAGCCATTTCTTCATGTGTTGAAGTGAGATATTCGACTTGATAAACCCTCACTAGGCTCAAACCAGTTTTGCTCATCGATAGCATCCGCCAACTATCTTATATTGCACATCATGCAGAGGGATTGGCCTTAGTTCGTACACAAGGATTTCTATTTGTCATCCACTAGCCACGTGAACATAACACATCGACGTGAAGTAGAGAACTATGGGCCTTAATGGTGGATTTGATTGTGGAACTGGCGGAGCACTTGTGTGCAGCAGTGCGTGACCTCACGAGACGTTGACTAGGACACTATGGCCGGATTTGCATTTTACGTTTTTCTTCAAACAAGAGTACACTTTTAAAAATACGGCGGTAGTTGCTTGCGGCCATTAAATGCAGGATTTTTTCCTAGCTAGTGGTGAGTAGTCGTACAGGTCACTGCGTAAAAAGAAGATGACTTTAAAAGTTTATTTTGCAGTGGCGTAACAAGAGGTTTGACCCAGGGTAAAACGTTGCTGAAGGAGACCAACTGGCCACTGTAAAGGGCCCACAAGCCAACAGTCAGAAAAAATTTGAGAAATGATATTGAATTCGGATGTGGATGGCCATACTAAAACCTGAATTAATCAGAAAACACTACGAAAAACGCAACAAAATATTAATACCGAAATATAAGCTATGGAGTGACTTGAACCGCAATCGGAATTTATAGACTTTTAATAAAGTTTAAACGATCTTGAAAGTAGACTAATCATAGCTCAACGAAACTGCATTCCACCAAATCGCTGCCAAGCACATAACAGAATGAAACTGTTTGAAGGGACGTGGAGAGCGCAACGAGGGAAAGCACGCACACCAATCAAACGCCACAAGAAATGCCTCCGGGATAAGCGTGGCAACTCATCAACGCAAATCACCGCAGATAGGGGCCCGATTTTTACGTTTAGCTTGCCAGAGGGCGGTTTGGCTCCCGCTCCCCTGCCAGTTACGCCACTACCAGTTTGTATTGTGAAAGAAAAGCTGTGATTTCGAGTGGTGTTGCTTCCCTCAGCGTGACATACCTTGGGGTGGGGACTGGCGTTGATGTGAGCGTCAAATCGAACCGGTTCGCCTTCATTGACGGTCACGTTGCCGAGTTCTTGAACGAAGTATGGCGACCCACTGTAGGTACCTGACGAGCTGCTACTCGCTGACTCGCTGCGGAGTGACTTTGCGACGGAGTCTGCGAGGGTCAGGAAACAAACAAAAGCACTCAGGTTATTCCAGAAGTAACCGGCATCAGCTGGTTGCGAAAGTTCACACGGAGCGTTTTGTTTTTCTACATTCGCTGTCTCTTTGCTGTGCAAGCTTCATTAATTGACCCAACATCCAGGGTGGGATTCGGGGGACATTCGGGGGCAGTTTCAGCCTCCATTTTTTTCCCACCCAAATTTTCTTGTGCCCCGAAAAATTTGTTTTAAACATATAATAAAAACAAAAATCTTGTTCCCCTAAAAATGTATTTTACCCCTCCAAACTTTAAAACCTGGCTACGGGCCTGAATTGATTTAAGACAAGCCGTTATGCGTTCGAGAAAACAAGGGCTCTTTAGAAATATTATGTTTTAATTTTCTTGATCGTTTTGGGGATCGAATTTGCTTCAACAAGCGCTGCAATCCAAACGAACGCCGAGCGGAGATATTGAAGGAAAATGTGCCTCTTGCATCAGTGAACTCTCACTCTGAGTTCAGCCCAAGGCGCAAAAATATGTTTGATGTTTTGCTGTCGACACGTACAAGAATGCAAGCGAAGAAGCCCCTTCGTGCGTTTTTGTATTCAAATACTTTTTCCTTGTTTGATTGCGTCTTTTCAAACTTTTTGCCAAGGATTTGCCAAGGATTAACCTGTTCACACAACAAGAAACCAACATGGGTAGAAAATAGAGCAGCACTTTTCGAAGAAACCATATTACTAACCTTCGGGACTTGAACAACTTTCTATTTCCTCCTGCGTCACAAACAAATCTTTTGTTAACGGTTGCAATAGAGGAAATACCAACCCCTTTAAAGTACGGCAGCGGAATTCGAGCACACCGCACCGAAACAACGTATTTCATCAAAGGCGAATATTGCTTTTAATCGCTACAAACAGCTAAGCGTAGCACCGCAAACTTGCGATGCCGAAAGGAAGATAACAGCAATTCAAACGAATTTGACAAACTAAAATAAAGGGTGATGTTTCAAGTAAGCAGTATGCTGGAATGCAACAGGGCTGTGCCTCATAAGGCACCTTTTCAATTGTTGGCTCATTGCTTCTTCGTGCACATGAGGCTGGTAGTTAACTCTACTGGTTAAAACTAGCTCTTAACACCAGCCCCCCGTGGTCTCACATGTCTTTCAAAAATAAGCATTTTCTTCTCTTTGCTTAATTTTAGCTTTGCCGCCTCACGCTTTGAATTCGTTTTATGAAAAAAACGTCACAAAATTGGCACCTTTGTTGCTTTTTCATGCACTGCAGTTCACTTGTTTTGCTTGCAATACAACAATACATGGCGTGCTGCTGCAACACATGTGAAAAAGACATTCAATTTAAAAAACGACATTCAAAAGGCAGTGCTTTTGTTAAGGCGTTTTGAGAGACCGAAACGGTCTCTCAACTTGCAATTGAACCTCTCTGCATAATCACCATCAAAATACACTAAAAGCTCGTTTTGTGACCATCACGGTATTTGGATGAAATAGTTGCGGTCTAGCAAAATGTCTTAAAACGGTCACCAGGGTCAAACCTCAAACAACGCCACCAACTGACCGCGTCGTCGTCGTAGTCTTCTCCGTCACTCGTATAATACTCGTCATCTTCTTCGTCAGAAGTTTCGTCATCGCTCGAGTTTCGTGCCTGAGTTTCAGCTAACTGTCGCTGAAGATGTTCGATCTGGTCGCGAAAAACAGCAAAAGTCACGTGCTGTGACGTTTGCAAGAAACAAAACAATTCACTGACGTCATTGAAAAGAAAAAATGATTTAAGTGACGTCATCATCAAAAAAAAAATAATTTAGTGTCGAAGAAACACGTTACGTCAATGGGTGTGATGTCTTCTCAGAGTCCTGTGAGTAGACAACAAAATGATGAACTTATTTTCACAGATGGATATTTGCAGACAATATTACGGTTTTAATTTTGAATTAAAAGGACGTTGAGTGACTTTTTACTCTTGCGCTTGCAAGTTGACGATTTCAACTGCACAAATGCTTGGGGTTTTTGCCAATCAATCACCCATGCGGCCAAATTACCCAACCCGTCAAATTACCCAACCTGTCGTTGACGCGCAAGATACATCTCTTGCTGTTCGACGGTCATCCGGCAAAACTTTGTTTCTTCTATTCTCTTCCTCTCCGCCTCCTCTTGTGCACGCATCACCGCTTCTATTTTGCTTCTCACATCCATTTTTTTAACGCTCACGTTGTTTGTCAGCTTTCTTTCGCGCTCACTTTCAAGGTCATTATCAGATGCTTCCTCTGACTGTTGACAAAAGTTTTCCATCTTTCATAAAATTTGATTTGTAGTAAAAGTTTCGCAAAGTTGAAAAACTACGAAGAAACAAAATAGCTTTGCATTGTTTTTGATGAAACGAATGGCTGCAATAGATTTACATAATTACAAGTAGCCCAGTGGGGGGACAAACGCAGGGAAACGTAATCCTCCAGTGGAGGGGACCGTGTTCCCTTCCTTTGTGGTGAGTCTCGTAAGTCGTTGCGTGTTTTCCATACTTTTTTAAATTTTACCAAAATAATTTATCCATTATATTCAATGCAGTATATTTTTATTCTCAGTTTATGTAGATATTTTTAGTCTCAGTTTCTCCACTTGCATTTTTCACACCTTAACGCTAGATATTACCGATTGAACTCTGCATTGTTCAAACATCTTGCGCTCCTCTTCGAGCCGCTGTGCTTTTTCTCTTTGCATTCTCTCGCGTTCCTCCTCTCTCCTCTGACGTTCCAACATGTCAAACTGCGTTAGAGATGACGCAAGCCGCCGGGGTCGGGGACCGTCCCGGTGCGATTTCAGGAGAGCTTTGGTCGCGCTAGTGACGTCATCGTCGCTGTCCTGGGAGCACGCAAGAAAATAATGACGTTATTTTCCCAGGATAGGTTATTAGCAGACCCTATTGCGGTTTTGATTTTGAGTTGAGAAGATGCCAAGTGACCTTTTGCTCATTTTAAAGTATTTTTACCCGGAAAAAAATTGATGAAATGCTTGTTTTCTAATAAATGTTTACAAAAAAATTACAAAAAAGAAAGTTTCATTATATTCCCTTTTTACACACTTTGGAGTGCCACGAGTGATCTGCGGCGCTTATTTCCACTTATGCGCCATGGGCCAGGTGACTACCATTGGTGTAGGAGGCGGGGGCGCAGGGGGTGCAAGCGCCCCCCAATAGTTTTGATTTGTCGAAAATCCTGGCAAACTCTGGGCAAAAACCCTGAAAATTTGGGCAAAATCCCTGAAAATCCGGACGAAAAAGGTGCCAAACGTTTGCATAAAAACATAAAAAGACCTTTTTTTGGAGGTCATACCAAAAATGATCTTTGTGGGAGAAAAGTTTTAGGCAAAAGTCGCACAAAAAATTTTCTGGCAAGTTTGGGGAAATTCGAACAAAAATCCTTCTTCGCACCCCCAAAAATTCGCCTGCTCCTGCATCTACGGTGACTACATTCGTAGTGAACAATAGCGCACAGCACCGCACGTGAAGACTTCCTTTACAACCATCCATTGATGCTGAACACGAGGCTGGACAGGTCGCAAGCACGGTTCTTCAAGTTTCCGGTATGACCCGACCGTGAATCGAATCGAACCTACCAGCATCTGTGACTAGAGTTCTATACCACAAGGTCACTTAGCCAGGCAAAAAACGAAATGGAAAAGTAGGAGGATTTTGGCCTAATCAGGTATCAGGACACATGCCGACTGGGCAACTGCCAACCGGAGAACAGCTTTTGTGAAGCGTAGTTGTAAATTGTCGGGTTGGCGGTGGTCCTAGAACCGCCCAGTTAATACATAGGTAATTTTTCGGTAATTTTTTGTTAAAGATTAACTCTTGTGCTGTAACTAAATTTGCACGAAAACGCACGCTGTGGACGTCGGAAGGGGGTCGGGGAGGTCCAGGGTTCTCCCTTGGGTTTTGAAAATTTCAGCAAAAAAGGTTGTTTTCTTAGTTTCGAGTGGGAAAAAAATAAATTTAACCACTTTTACCCCTCCTATAAAAATATTTGTGAAAATCCACTAGCGGCCCTCCCTAGAAAAATCCTTCCGACGCCCATGTGTATGGTCCATTCAAAACAGGTATTTAGAACTTGAATCTTTTGAATAAGTATTTTGCGCAACTTACTTTCGATTTCGTTTCCGTTTATGGCATCTCAACGCACGAAAATAATCGCTTTTATTATTCAAACCAGACTGGTCTCCAGTGAGGGCCTTACTGCCCCCATTTCTTGATCAAGTTTGCCGCCTGATTTTGGTTGATGAGGGACCTGGTGCTGCACCTCTTAAAAATGAGTGATGAACATTTTACGTCTTTCGCTGATTGCGTCCTCGTTTTTGTGTTGGTCCCCCATCAGTCAACGCCTGGCGACAAGCTTGACCGGAACACACCTGNTAGTCCTTGCGTTGCTCTTCAAACCCTTTAATTTCAGACTCCAGTCTCTTGGCCTTCTCCTCTTGAGCGCGTAACCTTTCTCTCTCGATCCTCTCTCGTTCTTCCACGTCAAAGTTAGTGAGTTTCCGCGAGAGCTTTTTCGGCGCACAACTGTTCTCTTTGCTGATCGTCGAGTGACCTTCGTTTCCGTCACTTTCATTTTCTGCCTCCTAGATTCACAATGAGTAATCAGGAAACTCTGTGCGGTGCAAGCAAACAGTCAATCCATTTCGGAAGAAGAAAATCTTCGAGATTTACGCTCAAACAAAATCTAAACTCGAAGTCTCTAAGATGCTCATGTCAAAACTTTATGCAGTCTTCAGTGGGCTGATGCTAAAGTATAGCGAGAAATCTTTTATTCATAGGAGCAAACCCTTGATTAATCCTCCAATGTTCATGCTCATCCTTATATAAGGGTTACGTTGTACAACTAGGCCCAAACTATCCCATTCGGGTGTAGCATGTGCGGCATGGAGAATTTTGTTCAGAACTTGATGCCCCAAACAGTTCAATAGTTCAATCGAACCTGTGCAAACTCTTCCCGGGATTCCGCATCATCATGCAAATATGCAAATAAGTCATAGTTTTATGCAAATAAGTCATAGCCTTCCATACCGTGAGTAATACCCAAAATTTACCAGACACATTCAGACAGGTGTGCTGTTGGCAAAACCAGCATACACTTGATATTTCTCCAGATGCAGTAATGAGCTTTGTTGACGTGTATTGGAAACATGCTGCCGGTCAGTTCTTTGATGTCAAGTTAGTCACTATACCTTATATCCTTTTCGTGAAAGTTCTAGATTACCTTCTCCTAAACCCATCGCAAAAATTTTTATCAGCTGTCATTGACAGATTAGAAAGTTTTCGTCGAAAATTATAAAATGTTTTTGGTTTAGATGACGTTCTTCCCTGGATAAAAAAACTGATGTTTGAATTGCTTTGCAGATGACGGCAGTGTACTTATATCTTTTACATTTCCTTATTGCGTCTCCTTTAAAAAAAGAAAATGCAAACAAAGGAAAACAATGCAAATGTTTAAAACATTGTCATTATAAAAAAAAGATTCTAAAATTAAAACCCGCCTTAAGTTTTGGAAGTGTTTACGCTGCTGCTGATATATTTTTTGTTTATGGCAAATTCAACAATGTTCATTTTGGATCTCACCATTATTTCTCTTGCCTCTCGAAAGGCTTGTTTCTCTTCTTCCAGTCGTTTCGCTTTTTGTTTGTAAAGTTCTTCCTCTTCCAATGTTTTTCGTGTCTTTTCCATGAGGTCGAATTCTGTCAGTGACTTGTCAAGCTTGCGAGGCATTCTCACTTGATTCATGCCACGTGGATTGCTGTCGTCATCCCTTTGGTTGGTAACACATTCCTCTTGCTCCTATGAAAAAGTCTTATCAAAATCTGATAGCAAATACTTTTCTGCAAAATATGCAACAAACACGTTAACGATATTCTGCGTCCTTGGATTTGATATACGCGAAGATTCCCGAAGCTTATCTCCTCTAGGTTTCGGAAAGATAAAGCAATAGAAACGCAAGGAAATGCATGACAAAGAGCCACAGTTGCCGCTAATTAGAAACGTTAGTTGGCATTGCTCTTCTTTGGGATCCGATTGGAGGAAGCTTTTTACAAAGACAAAATCTACTTTGGCAAATCCTTTGCCTTCCTTATGCCACCAGAACGATGACACCCTTCTGTTTGAAGGCGATTGGAGAAACTAGATTTTCTACAAAATGAAGCTCAACGTCTAAGAAAAAAATAGCGTCTAGATGACAAACAAATCGCTGAAGTGGAAAGTTCAAGAATCACTTGTAACTTCCTTCTCTCTTCCTCCATCAGCTTCGTCTCTTCCTCCAGCAGTCTAGCACGTTCCCGGCGTATCTCTTCTTGCTTTTCGGCCATTCTTTGCTTTGCCACAACGTCAAACTCAGTGAACGAGCGATCGAGACGACCCGGGTTGACCTTGCAAGGCTAAGAAAGACATCTTACTACACAACAGCAGCACGACGCGGCTTTTTAGGTAAATCTACGTACGTCACATTAGAGACAGATGCTGTGAAAGCGCCAAGGCTGGTTAAAACAGTTGACACTTTGGAGTGGGAACTGAAGTTAGATGTTCCATAAGCATGTTAGGCATGGAAGAACTTCGAGATGACCAAAATGTTTGTTTCGAAATGGGCTATAAACAAACAAAATGGAAAGAATTTAACTATCTGGCACTTGCCAACATCATTTGGGCAAATTATATTTTGGTTAAATTCTTCACAAAATCAAATTTCGAATGTTGAAAACTTTGAAGAAGAACAAGGCGGGTTACTACAGCTTCGAGTGCTGTAATGAAAACGCAAATTTAAACATATCCTTGTCAATAGCAGTACCTGCTGAAACCAATCATATTTAGCCAACTCTTCAGTAAAATGCAAAATTCCCCTTTCAGGCATACGTAGGAAGTGGAGCAAAGAGAGAAGCATTTCACATGCGACTTAACATTGAAATTGTCGGGAACGAGGTAACATCAAGTGTAACGACAGGTAGAACTTTAATAATTCCAACGTTCTTAGAGAAATTTGGAAGTGAACGCCAGGAAAGCGAAACTTTCTTATATTATTTTAATCTTGCACTCTCGTTCCAACCTTTTCGCGTTCATCTTCCGTCGCAACATCCTCTTCTTCTTGAAATCGCTTCTTGCGCGATTCTTCAAACAACTTTTGCTCTTCTTCTAAGAGCTCTTGACGCCTTTTCTGCAGTAAAAAAAGGGGATTACCAGGGGGCAGCTGCGTGGAAGCAATGAATAAAGAGACTGACGTGAATTAACAAACGTTCTTTGTCCAGTCGCTGTCGCTCCAGCACGTCAAACTTAAGCTTCGAGTAAGCGAGCTTGCTGGGAGACTTCTTGACTTTGTGGCGTCGCTTCTTCAATTTCTTTTTCCTCGTTTCGGCAGTGGCAAGCCCGTCTCTGTTATCATCGGTAGCAGCGTCTTCGTCGTCGCTTTCAAACGATGCCGATTCACACGAGTCACTTTCAGACGTCTCCTGCGTTCCGTCGTCTGCTCGCTCAGTGCTCCTACGCAGCTGCCGCGCATTGAATGACGTCATTAGTTCAGGAGGTGGATTTTTACATGAATGACATTGGGTTTTCAGAAGCAATTTGCCTCAGTTTTACAAAAAACTGTTTTCTAGAACTGGTTTTGGATGCTTTTAGTACGAATTTCTGTTATGGGCTTACCCAACAAATGGTATCTTTTTCGAATAAACTGCCAAGCTCCTAAAGGCCGTGTTAAGGTACAAAACTCTGCCCCCGCAAAAGCATCTAAACCAGGGGTTCTCAGCCGAGGGTGAATTTACCCCCTGGGGGTAAATTTCACCTATCCTGGGGGTAAATGTAATGATGCTGAAATTACAATACTTTGTTTTTTTCTACAGCGCTAGTGAGCAAACAAAAAACAGGGGGTAAATTTTCTGTTAAGAAGCTGCTGGCAAGGGGAAACGCGAGAAAAACGGTTGAGAACCCCTGATCTAGACTTGTTTCTGACCACCATGTGTGACGACTTTCTTTTGAAATACGTTGAGAACTCTGACGCAGTAGCATCCGACCAACCAGACCAGATAACATATCAGTGGGTACCAACCCAGTTGTTCTCATTGAGCAAACTGATAGCAAACCCTTCATGCCTTACCTGTTCCTGCTTGAAATTCTTCTGTTCTTCTTCGAGCAATTTTCTCCTCTCTTCGTAAATCCTCTTCCTTTCTTCCTCCAACTTTTCTTGAGATAAAGCTTCAAATTTCCTCAAGGAAGAGTTTAGACGACCCGGCGACACAACCTACGAAGCAATCCATGAAATATTACTGTACTTACAAACCGATGTCAATTTCGTCAAAACCTGAGAGAAGGTTTTGTAACTTCTGCCTTTCAAGGTTATGAAATTTATTTTGATTCTAAACGTTTTTCGGTCATAACTTTCAGCAATGCTAGGTAGGAATGAAAAAGGCTACAGCATTGATATAAAAAAGAAACAAGTGCATCGACGCAAGAGTTTTGGTTGTTTGGGGAGGGGCAGCAAAGGGGATCCAAACCATTGTGGGGAAGCAAAACGTGTAGGAAAAACAATTAGATGAGGGCAGAAAATTTTCTCCAGTGTGTGTTAAAACGCTCCAGTATTCAGAAAATGACTGAAAAAAAGTCATCGCTACATCCGATTGTCAAATTACTCCAGACTTCAACAGCAATTTCCCACATGAGGCTAAAAATGCACAATCGCACACTTCCACCTTTAAGCATCAAATAGGGGACGCCAATGGCATGGCTCTGGTTTCACTCATCCTCTACTGGTCACGACCAGAAGCTAATGGAGCACAGATTGTCTGTTGTTCGGATGCAAAGCGGGCAGAGTATCGAAGCATCAGAACCGCTTGGGCGACTCTAGCTCCCGTCCATCCGCTGCACCCAAACACCTTCATGAATCCGCGCAACTGTGCGGAGACGTATTGTTTGGTAATTAAATTATTTTTTTTATTGCATTTGTAAATTGAGTGAGTTTAGGCTACCTACGCCATGCTTGTCCAGATTGTCAGAAATTGTGGAGAGAATGTAAAAAAAACAAGCACGTTATCACCTTTGAAAGGTACAGCCCCACTCCTTGCCGCACCTTAACGTAATGCGAACATGTCACCAAAGGTTTTCTTTTGACCTTGAGAATAATGCATTTTTGATGCAAATTAATGCATTTTTCGGCCACGGCGGCTTTTGTTTCTTGATTCTGTGGCATTAGAAAGTGAATTTTTTAAACAAAAGCAACGGCTTTCTTCCGCTCCTGTTTAGAATTTTCGTGCAGGCTTTGAGGACGGTCTTGCTTGTTTTGTTCTTCAGCGCCTCGGTCCACGCGAATTTTGAAAAAACGTCAGTGACAATCAAAATGAGCATGTGACCATTATCAAACTTTTTAATTTGTGCAAATCAATCAATTCAGCTTGCCACTGATCGTCAGCACCGCTCAAGACAACGCTAGGAAGTGAAAAGTTGCGCCGAATTGGCACAAATTATACCAAGTATTCCTTTCTTGATTATACAGTTTGGCCAGCGGCATTCTTCACGCTTTGAACTCCTCTAGATCTTCCAAGGATTGTTGCAGTTTACCCTGAAGTCTCCGATTTCAGCTTTTTAGCCTTTCCCAGAGTGGAAGTCTTGAAGCTCATATTGAAACCCGCTCCTACCAAGTTTTGTTGTGTCGTGCACCATTGCAGCAATCAGGATGTGATGTTGCTGCGGGAAGTGCTGGTTTATCGTAAAGGTAAACAAACTCACCAAAGTTATTCCAAACCCAATCGCTTGGTATTCCTGAACCCAACCAAGAGTTGTCCAAAAAATAATCGCTTCTTTTTTCCATGGCTTCGTAACATCGCGCAGTCTCTCGTTCTCAGGCAATTTTTTCCTTTTTACGCGCAACTTGCTGTTATCAATTCCTTGTAAACAATGTAACGCTCCAAGATTTGACCGTACAGCTTCACCTTTTCACCAGGTGTGAGGTCGGTGTGGGCGAGAATTTCATTCATGTCCGTGTTCGAGTCTGAACCGACCTTCACGAACGGTCGTATTGCCGGGTATTGTTTTCCATCATGTTTGTCAAAACGCGCAGGTCAGCCAGCATCATATCCTTTACGCATGCCATTATCGTATCAGCATCACTTTCGTTAGGCTTTCCATTGTATTATATTTTCTATTATCTTTACATAATCGTTTTGAAAAGCTCGTCAGCAAACAGGGGATTGCCGGGAGAACGGCTGACAGCAGCGGTGCCAAGAAACCAACTTTTCTGAATAATTCGCCGCTTGCGTAAAGCTTTTTTGCGTCGCTTAACTTTGACTTTTGCTTCGGGGAGAGAGAGGCACGTTAACTTAGAGTTGAGCATGTCGAGAGGGCAATCTCATTCTCAAGTAGATATTGCAATGAGGTCGTCGCCTGGTCTTCTAAGGACGTTTTGCTGAGCATCTTTCGGTTCGAAAAGATAGAGAACTTCGAATAGCGCCTATGCGTGACTATCGATGCGTGACCCTCAGAGCACTACGTCATTTCCGCCAAGTCGGTCGAACACCACTCGATGGGGTTTCGGAAAAAAGCATTTTGGAAAACCTTTTGTACGAAGTCGAAGCTTGCCGGGCGTGCACTGCATGAAATCTAACAGCAAATAACCCTTTGACCTCTCCCGGGCAAGCCTGTTTTGCTAAGCGAAGGATTTGGGAGGCGTCGTCGACGTTTGTAAAGACCGCGATGTAGACTATTCAAGCTGATCGTGTCGTGTTCTGTTCCGTTGTTGAACAGGTTTTGAACGATGTAAGCGGCATTGGCGTCTCAGTGATGACTGCCTTTGTTTTAACAAAGCCGTAACACTCAGGTTCGTCCAACATCAACAGCGTTTTTTGCATTCCGTCAAAGTTTTTTCTCCGTGGAAGCCAATCGATGAGCTCGACACGTTTTGATTAGAATCGAAGCGATGCAACTACTCGCAAACTATCCTTTACCTGTTCTGCATGCAGTATAAACTCTTCTACAAACTCGGCTTTTCCGCAACTCGTATAAGACCTGTCACAACGCTCGTGAACTCTTGTTCGTTAAAGTAAACCCACATTTTCCGTACACAGGTTCTTATGACCGAGTAACTCTTTTTATTTTCAAAATAAGCACACGACAAGTCGGACATCGGTCAAGTTACGTGGCACAGGTCCGCAACCAAGGGGGACAACCGCGCAATTGCTCTCCCCTCCGAAAATTTCAAAAACATGTTTCATTGTTAGGCACAACAAGTTACAATCATTTCCCCCCAAAAAATATCAGCTGGATGCGGCTCTGACGCGGCGCAATGCTAGCAAGCGAAAACATACGAACGGGCGAATGAATCGTAACGTTTTTTTGGTGAAAGGAGATCTTTCACCGGACGGTGATGGAGTATTTCTGTGGCAGTTGCTGACACTCTGTAAACATGAGGAAGTTGTTAGACACTGAAACGCAGCACCAGTAAAATGTTCAAACAAAACGCACCTTCTCAGCGCAAGACAGGCAGGAACGGCTTGTCCGAGTTTGTGTGAGGGTGGTCCACAAAGGTTGAGAAACCTGGAAGTGATCTCAAACCCAAACCCGACACCGTTCGGTCGTAGAACGTATTCGAAATGTGGAAACTATTTTGCATGCTCGACAAAAGCACTTTCATTAGGCTCCCAGGGCGACAAATAGCCGCTCCAGCAACGAAATTTCGCCCTGTCATCTTGACCCAACGAAAGAAATCCAGCAATGGCAGGATTTCTGGGTGATATTTTGGAAAAACGGTGTGGCCAGTTTGAATTAAACGCTTGCGATCGAGCATCGATACTGCTTATAGGAGGGGATGAGATGAGCTCAGGCAGCGAAAGAATTCACTCACCCGGTGACCGAAGCACGAAAAAACACCTGCGGTCATCGTTGTTGTTGATTTGAAATAACGACGAGTGATGACAGGGTTGCCAGATGCTTTACAAAGATTTGGCAAGTCTTTGTCCAATTTATGGCAAATGTTGGCAAAAAAATTTTATAAATGCGAAGTGTTGTTGCTTATATCGACTTTTCGATACTGAACGTTTTCTCAATTCATATTTTATCCATACGTTTCGATTTTTAAAGTTTGACAGTTAAAAAGATTTTTTAAGTGGGAATCAAGATGGTGGGAAATGATTCCTTATGATTCATAGTAAAAAAAAACGGAAGCAATATTTCTATTTAGTCATTACTTATGGAATCATTGCTTTAAATCACGCCTACACAACTCCGAAAGTCGAAGTGCCAAATTGATCAACATAAATTTGCCTCGGGCCGGCCGCAAAACTCCACTNTATTTTATTTTGTTGTAGTTTGAAAGAAATTCTGAAACGGCAATTAATTATCTGAATAACATACATTTGCAAATGTTTCTGCAATCGTGAAACCTCTCGTGAGCCGCAAAAAAAGCTTCGAAGGGTCGCGTGTGGCCCGCGGGTCGTATGTTGCGCAGGCCTGGTATAAATGCACACAAACCTAAATCTAGCAGGCAAGTCAATTTCAAAGTAAATACGCAGGTAAGATCGGTTGTGAATGAAATCTAACACTGCAATAATAACAGCATTATTATTTAAGCAAAAATCGTGTTCAGAGTTCAGACATATTTTCTGGTGCAATTGTAGAAGATTCACAACAATTAATGTTGAGCTATTTCTTCTATTCAAAGTTTTGGTATTAATTTGATAAATAATCCAAAATGGATTGTTTTGCCAATAAAATAGCAAAAATTTGGCATACAAAAATATTGCCAAAAAAAGTTGGCAAAATGTTTGAAAAACAGTGATTTTTGGCAATGTTCGCCAAATTTGACACCATCTGGCGACCCTGAGTGATGACTGTTAGGCTGTTAGACTGGATTTTAAAAACAGAGCCGAGGCTTTGTGACGTAACACGTTTTCTTGCTGCACCATATTCACGCTTCAGAACTCGTTGCTGCGGACACTGAATACAACCAGCTGTTTCAATTTGTTGCTACACACCGGTGACACGCGATTT
>JGI24021J15306_10000424_pt1 | contig 31417 bp, 19 predicted proteins | sample Ectturendosymbi1_FD_15306 | JGI IMG/M metagenome (IMG submission 15306)
TCAAAAAATAAAGCAACACTTGGCAATGCTAGCAATTCAAAACCAAAAGACTGTGACGCAAGAAATAACAGTGTGACGCAAAAGACGTCAAAAGCAATATCAAGACCGCCAACCCTGTCAAATTCGCTGAAGTGTCAAATTCGCGAAGGTGCTAAAACCCTGTCAAATTCGCGAAGGTGCTAAAACAAAACCTACATAAGATCATAATTTACGTAAATAAGCCAAGACCAGCAGCAAAAGACTATTCAGAGCACTGCAAATGAAGGATGCAAAAATTTTGTTTAACATTTTCAAGTTAAAACAATTAACCCGAATACCCTGGTTAGCTGGCAAATCTGTGGATTTCACATTGTTGCATCACAACAACGCAAGATCAGGCAAAATCTACACAGACTTTTCAACCGGCGTGCATGTTCCTCTAGCATAGGATATTAAATATAGCAATACATGAAATCAATTGCCATCCAAGTACCCCTGAAAATTTTCCTGTGAACCCATGGAGGTTCGCGAACCCCAGGCTGAGAACCACTGACCCTAAAGCATGCTGTGTGCTAGAAGTGTTTGTCACTGTTTTGGCTATCCAGTGGCGAGATCAGTGAAGAACAATGTCTGAAACGCATAACGGGTCATCAATTTGACCTAAGGGTTAATGGATTTTTCAGACATATCCATTACTACCATGATGATTAACACTTCTATTCAACCATGTATTGCAACATTTCGTCTTGGGAGTCCGTAACTTCTATTAGGTTATGCTACATGCCCGTGCCTCATCAATGTTTAATCCAGCGGAACGCATGAGCATGACGGCTTATGCCACACATAAAACAAATCAGTTCATAACACAAGTACTGGTGTATAAAATGAAATATTGAAATGACTGACAATACTGAAACCATCAATTCATTGACACTTATGGCATGTTACGAAGCTTCTACAAAAATTCAAACTTAGCAGCTTTTTTGGTGCAAAGTCTGTTGTTAAAATTAATTGATGTAATGCAGCTTTCACTAGTTCAGCCTCTACAAAAGTATAACGTACATGTGGGTCATTCCAGGTCAGGCGATCCAGAGCGATATATCTGACCGCAGGCAAAATCCATGAAATTTCATAAGCAGAGAGATCTCATCAGTTCTGATTTCAAAACATTTTGAATTTTTTTAAATCGGACCAGTATTCGCAAAGTTATGGCTGGTTGAAATTTGCAGTGTTCCCATTTAATTTTTGCGTATATTTTTTGTGAATTTAGTGGTCTGACATAAAAACCCTTGTATCTTTTTTATCTATGACTATTTTTAGTTGGAAATTTGTGAGAATGTGTCAGAAGGTATCTTTATTAAAAATCAATCATTGGCACTTTCCTTATGACCTTTGAACTTATGGAAATCAAGATCAAGTTAGACATAGTTGTTGTGTGCGNTCATGCATGACCATATTTCAATTGCTTATAACTCAAAAAGGTCAACTGGTATGAATTTTATTCTTGTTTTATTTAAAAGCTATAGAGTAGAATATTTATTTGGCTTCAGGAAACCTTTGCTTATTTGCCTATTCGATGCTTTTTATCTGTTGAAGCAACTGAGGGGATTTTGACTCATAATTAATATATGCACTACAAAATCAATCTGCAACAATAATTTCTATTCTCAACTTTTATTCATTTGTTTCACATGATACATGTTTCTCAAAGTATGTTGAAGATAAAACAGTTTTCAGAAGTTTGATAATAGTAATTCTACGTATAATAAAACGACAAAAATTTTATTTTATGAGCTTTGTTTAATTAATTTTTTTTTTCTGAGGTGGTGTCCTATCTGTCAGATTCTCACCAAAATGCAACAAATGAAATGTTATACAAAATTAAAACTGCCAAATGGTAACAAACAAGATCATGCCCTCAAAAATAAGAGATTAACCAGAGAAAGATTAAACAAGGGTACTTGTGTGGTCAATCTGTGACATCAAATTTCAAAGTATTATGTTAGTTTTTCAAGTGAAACTATTTGCAACTCTTGCAAGAGGCTATGCAGCTTCATTTTATGTTAACCAGGAACAAGTATGTTTCAATACAATTTATGCATCCTAATAGAAATTCTTCATTTTTTTGGCCACAAAAAGATGATTTTTGCTGGATACTAATGGAGCTACCTTAATTGCACTATTGAAAACCATGGCTACTACCATGTCTCTTCAAGATCAATAACAAAGATAATGAAGAGAATTGAGAAAATTAGCTCTATTAATGCTGTTATTGTCTATGGACACAAAATAAATAGTTTACAGCTCATTTACCTTGTATATACTACATTGTGCTAGAGAGCTGTTCAAGGGCTCAAATGGATCGGCCAATCTGGTAGATTGCACTTGAAAAAAATCTTTTGCTTGGGGGGTGCCCATTTTTTGTGACTGACGTCATAAGTGAAGTAGTTTTGGGGTTATTTTGGCTCATGTTACCTAGCCTAGGGCCCAACCGCTAGGCCAAAGTGTTTCGCTGAAGTTTTCATTGGAAACTAAGCTCGAGTCCGAGTCTTTTGAGCCTTCGATCAACTTTCTAGCATTTCTGGTTCGAAAGTTATGATCTTCAATAAACAAATTAATTAATTATCTAATTAGTCACATATTTTTACTAACTTATATCATAAATTTTGAACCCAAAACCCCAGCAGGTCATCCAAAGTATAAAAAGACTGGGATTGTGGCCTAGTTTCCAATAAAAATTTCAGCGAAATACTACCACCTAATGGTTGGCGCCCAAGGCCAGGCAAAGTGGGCTAAGGTGGCCTAAAAGTCCTCCACTTATGACGTCACTCACAAAAAACACACATCCCCAAGCAAAAAAATTTTTTTCCGAGTGCAGACTAGAAGACTTGCTGCGTCTTTTGATGCTTCAACCAGGTCCGTAACCTGTACAGGAGCGGAGATATTCCCGCACAAAGCCACGTGCATTTAGGTGCTTTTTTTTCCGAAAATCCCCGAAAGCAGCCGGACGCCAAAGTGTTAAAGCGGTGATGATAATTTTTTGAAAAATCTCAGCAAAATGCACAAATTTTGAAATCTCGAGTTTTGGTCTCGAAGTTTTAACAAGGTCTAGGTATCAAAGGTTAGTCTTGACTACACAACTGATTATGTGACAAAACAAAAATAATGCCATCTGAAATATTTATCAGACAATGATGTTTAGGTGAAGTTGAAGCAGAAACAACTGCCAATGTGTATGGAAATAAGATTTATGTTTGTATCAAATCAAATAAGATCTCTGGATCATGCAACTCTGTTTTTTAAATTGAATGGAATTATAAAGAAAATCAACCAGACAAAAAGATTATAATCAGTAGTTACAAATTTGAAAAAAGAACAAGTTACTATTAAGTATATTGTAAATCAGATTACATGTTAGAATTCACAATGGTAATTTTCCTGACCATGAAAATAATATATGCAAATTTATGTTATATTTGTTTAAATTTCAAAACTAAAAAAAATCAGCAATATTCAAAATTCACCCTTTTTTTCTAATTTTTTCACATTTTTTAACATGTTCTTAATCTCCAACTTTTGTTGAGGGTGTTGAGCATACTTAAGAACTGTATTGTTAAACATTCATTAAAATTTTTTTTAAGTAAACAAAGAAAATTAAATTAGATTTAATTAAAAAATTAAATTTAGTACAAAAAAATTAAGTTTTTTTAATTTCATGATAATATTTTAAAAAAATATTTTTGATTAACAAAATTTTTTAAATGGATACATACTATTATATAAACATAAAATTTTTTTTGCCTGAAGATAAAAAATAAGCATGGGTGACCAAGATACAGTAGTATCTCCACAACACCAGCTCTTGCATAAAAAAATTGAAGTTGGACTATTTGAGTTATAGGTATTTGCAATATCGTCATGCTTGAACGCACATGTAAAACATGTTGCCTTATAACAACGATTAACCAGGGTTCAAAGGTCACCAGTGAAAAACTTTCTGTGTTGTTTTGTTCAGCATGAAGCCTTCCACTTTACTGCAAAATATTGAATGAAAATATTCAGAGATAAAGGAGTGACAATCAGTTGAAGTTCCAACAGCAAAACCAAGATTTTTTTGGTCCAATCCTCTTGAGAAACATCAAAAATTCAAATGCTCATAATTTCGGAAATACAGATCCTATTTCAAAAATACCAACTTTGTTGAGCTCAGAAGCCTGAGATCTTTCCCTGTATAAAATTTCGTGAATTTTGGTGAGGGTCAGATGAAAAATCCCCATTTTGCTGGATCACCTGACATGGAATGACCCATGCATAAAATGGTAAAAACCTATAATATAAGTGTTGTTATGGATCTGAATCAAAAATCTGTTCTAAAACTACTATTTCTACAGTCAACAGGCCTACACATTTGCTGGAATTTAGATGTAACTTTTACTTTATGCTTGGCCCGTAGCCACAGGGGCAGTGCCCCCCAATTATCTGTGCTCAAAAATTTTGTTTCAAACATAATAAAAAGAAAAATCTTGATCCCCCCTAACAAACAAACGATTTTGCACCCCAAACCCTTAAAACTGACTATAGGCCTGCTTTATGCCAGCCTACACTTTCAAACTTGTGGCATTCTAACGGTTCTGAGTCTGCACAGGTTAGTGATTTCAGTCCACATATAATTTTTGAGGTTAATTAACATAGAATCTGTGACCTCCCAGTTGCTATGATTGATAAAACTTTATTTGCTTTTAACTTATGGCATCATAAGAACTCTCTGCCTTCTGAGTGAAACCTATTAGCATGCCAATTAAATGTGTCATACAAATCACACAAAGCTTTGAAAATACATGTGATTTTTTTTATTGCTTGATTTAAATCAACATTTAAGTCACTGGTTTAAATCAATCAGCCTTGCCAGCTAAGACTGATTTTGCCCTATACTGATTTGGACTTGAAATTACAAGAGCGGCAAAGATTGTTATATAACATTTATCAAGTTGATCAATATTTTTTTCAAATGTGTAGAAATATTAGTTGTTTAACTGTGCAGAGATATTATTTGTGCAAACCTGCTCAATGTTGCTACGTAGAGGTGATGCAGTGTTTGTGTTTGCCATTTTACGTAAACGGTACCTTGTAAAGTGCTATGTATGCATGGTTTAACTTCCTCTTGATGTTGATGTTTAGGAAGGCGCAAGTGGTGCGCTACCCTTAAATCTGTCAGATGTGGTGGACAGCATCTATTGCCTTTCAACAAATCATTCAAGCTTCATGTCTATCTTGCCAAAGATTTGTTGGAAAATGTGAGTGATGATTTATTGTGTGGTAATTTTCTGTTAAAAGTTGTGACAAAATTACTGCAGGTTTATATTGTGCTCAATGACAAGGTCGCAAAGATATCTTCTCCATTATGATTCTAAAGTAAAATGCCCTAGAACAGTGATTTCCAACTTTGGTGAACTCCTGATACACTAACCCTCTGCATAAAATCAAACGGTACACTATGCAAGAAATATTCACATTTTGTTGTTAGCGGTGATTGCGATTTATTAATTTAATGGGTTTGACCAGGTATTTCAAAAATACTTGGTAGTGAAACTGGATAAAAAAATGGTTTCATTCGTCGTGGCTACTGCAGTCCTTCGACTCAAAATCAAGCGTGCAAGCGAATCCACAAACAGGCAAACATGTGTTGCGTATAAGTACTTCCTTGTGTAGGCATATGTGCCTATTCTCAGATCTCACGAGTGTGTAAACAACAATGCGCGACGCATTACTAACAAAAATTATCACTTCGTTGCGATGAAGAACCGTACAACATCGAATTCTGCGCAAACCTGGTCACTGCTTGCTGTGATGTAGGCACGTTTTTTGACGCTTGCTGAAAGCAAAGCCATCTCGCCTAGAGAGACAGGTCTCTATAGGCCGCCTTGCTGAAACAGTCAACTACCAGGGTTGACAACTCTCCCACAACGTATATGCCAAAGTGTCAAAATATACCAAATTTCCCTGAAACAAAAACTTAAAATTTAATGCTGGTTTTTCCATGCGTTTATACTATTCCGCATAGATAAAATCAACAGTTGTTGTTGAGCAGTGGCATCAGAGAGAAGCTGCCAGCTCAATATTTATACTTTCTTAACTTCAGCCGTGACAGATTTATTAAACACTGGAAATATCCATCTTCCAACACTTAAAAAACTACATTTTCATTTCTTTTGTGGTCCACCGCAATAATATGCTGTATAGTAGCTGTTCGCAATTTCCCTTTTGCACATTTTGCAGAAGGGATACACAGCACCAGCAGAATCCTGCTTTGCAAGCCATGCAAACTCTCTGAGTCCCTCGGCTCTTCTTTAAATCTTCTTCCACTCTAATACGCACCTTTCCAACAATTGATGGCTTTGGATGACTAAAAGTGCATACATAGAGCTAAGTTCAGTTTTATCAGAACTTCTCAGCTCTCCTCCAGTCTCATTCTCCGCTTGCTCAAAGCGCATGCTACTGCTGTATTAAGCAAAATCACCAGAATGTTTTTACATAGCTTTAACGCCACTATGGTTTCTCCGTTTAAACTTAATAATATAACAAATAAGTCGATTTAAAGTCTCAACTAAACCCTCCAACAAAAAATAAACCAAATATATACCAAACCAAAAATTTAGATATCAGCAGTTTGAACATATACCAAAGTTTTAACATTTGCTATCATATATATACCCAGTTCGTGACCTAATTTGTTCGCAGGCATTACCGCACAAAAACCTGCAAGCGAATATTACGTCATTGAACGGTTTATCGTAACGATTGCGTAGCCGTCTGATTACACATTACTTGATGTAATCGGAAGGCTCCGTGCCGTAAGGAACTGGACAGAGAATTTGCGTTAGTCAGTCAGGCTCAGAGACGAAGTAGCAACTTGGGTTTCCGAACACTCCGTGCACAACAACAGCGTAGCGGATTTTATGAGCAAATATTGCCGATATATATCGGCGGAATTTTGCCGATATGATGCATCGTCATGTCGATATCGGTCGACATATATGGGTATGTCGATGCATCGGTTGAACTCTAGTCATTGTCCAGCCTGGAAAAGTCTGCAAAAATTTTTTTGGTCTGTTAGTATGATCTTTTGACATGAATTTTCATAATATTTCATTCAAGGCTTGCAATTTTACAGTCATCGTGTTAGGTACTAGTCAACTTGTGGTTGTAGTTGATCTGGGTATGTCGTTCGGAAAAGTTAAAGTTTGGAAATAGTCTGGAAATTTATTTTTTAAATTGCGTGGAAACCGTGTTTTTTGCTTAAATTGGTTACTTCAGTGTTTTTTTGTAAACAACTGCCTGAATGAGGTTGGCCTGTAGAGCAGACAAATCTTGTCCTATGATATCCCATCGATAGCTGAGAAACCAACCTTCAACAATTGGACATATGTGTTGCGCCCAGTGACTGAGGTTAAACCATGACTGTATAATATCAATGTTGATCTTTACTTTGGTGCAGGAATCAGAAGCTACAATGGAATGTAACATTTTGGATCAATCATTTAATTCTTCCTGGTCCGAGAAGACAACCAGCCACATGCAGAGTAAGCATGTTTGTTATCTTTTTCTATTATGGGCCAACTTGCATAATTCAGAACAGTGTTCCCCAAATCATATTGCGCTTCACGATCTTAAATTCAAGATTTATTTGGATACCTTTTGACTTGCCTAGGCACTTTCTGTGCCGAAGGTTTAATCAAATCGATCTTAAAACATAAACGCATCCAATTTTCAAGCTGCTGTGCAATGTACGGTGAAACGAAAACGAGCTATTGCATCCACGAATAGGGGTCTTGGTAAATTCCGAAGAAAGCCATGTTAATATGTCCACTCCAGCGTATTCCGAATGTGACACTGGTAAAGTTATCGATTATAGAACTTCGATATTGCTAACAGTTATCTGGGTTTTTCTTCAATCATTTTTTGGTCATTGGTCGAATTAAGAAATGACCCAAAAATTTAAGTCATTTCGGTCAGAATGCTGTTTTCGGTCATAAGGAAATATCCAAAAATGAAAAATGACATACGTGTTTAAGCTATTTCGGACAGACGACCGAAATGTCTCAGCGACAAGAAAAACTAAGTTAGCACTTCCTACACCAATTTGATTAACATTTCAGGAGTGAGGATGCTTGTAGTTTCATGAAACCGATTTCTTTGCAAATTTGCTGATTGATTCGCTCAGTCACGGTGGTCCAATACCTGGCCTTGTGACGCAACAGTTGCGCCTACTTACGTCCGTTTTGTGGTTTGCATTCAATTAACAACAGTGGTGGTCTCATGCAGTCGATGGTCGCGTGCATGGTTGCCAATTTGGAATTTTTGAAGCCAAGTTTTGAAATTCAGGCTTTTTTTGACACACTTGTTTTTGTTAATAAAAAAAAGCCAGTCAAAACCTGGATGTTTGTTTTATTTTTTTCAGTATGAAAGGCTTGGCTCTGGCAACACATTGTCTGAGCCGCATATTCATTACAAATCTCTTCTGACGAGAGTCTATGACCATGCTGGGTGCAAAGAATATTGCAAAGATTTTACTGTTGCCCTAAAAATGCTTGATGTTTTAAGTATGAAACAAATGTACGACAGTGTATTTACGGGGCAAGTAAATGCTTCTAAAAATTGTAATTACATTATATCGATGTTTCTGACGAGTTTTAATATCTATTTTTGTTTGGTTATGCATGTTTCACTGTGTGTGTAGCCTGTTTGCCTTAGGACTGCTATCTGGTTTATATTGGCTTTTTTTGAGACAAGGTCAGGCTTTTTTGGTGAAACTGGTCGCGTGTCGTAGACTCGTAATGGCGGCGGAAAGTTGTTAGTTTTAAAATTACTACTATGATGACACATGTAGTCAGAGGGCATTGAGACCAACGCGTCCTTAAAACTACGTGCGTGTATGCCAGCGAACTTCATTGCGTTAGATAGCAGATTGGACGATGGCGCTAACATCAGCTGGAAGCTTTTGCATACATTCAGATTTGTTAATACTTGTCTGTACGACTGCTTTGGTTCGTGGTTGCCTTACTGGGTTACCAATCGGAATGGTATTGTATTGCGAATGCCATTCCGGAATGTAGTGCCATTCAAATATGCTCAGCTCGCGCCCAAATCAGCGTTCACTGACAAGCTCACTCCGGTAACGGCGCACTCGCCCCCAAAAAATGCATGGGTAGAACGCTCACCCAGCAGAAACTTTTAACACCGTCTGAATATCGTTCTACAGGTCGGATCGGTTAAACACCGATTTCGGCACCACCGCACTGGCCGCAACAGTCAACGTTTGAAACAGGAAACGCAAAGCCACAATCACTTCAAATGCTGCACCACTAGCAAATTCCACACCGTTTATACCTGTGGTTCTCAACCACTTTTCTGAGAGCCGCATGCAGCCCCCAAGCACATTTTGTGCGGTTCTCAAAGTCTTTCAATAAAATCAGTTGCGTAGCCAGCTCAAATTTGGGGGGACAAAATGTTTGGTTTAAGGCGAATAACATTTTGTTTGGGTTACCGCCTCTCTAAGCACAAAACGACTATATGTTCTAAAACTTTGGGGGGCCTATGGCCCCATAGGCCCCCCTAGCTACGCGCATGAAGAAACCCTCTAATATTTTGTGCAACAGATGTCGTTCTGCAATAAAACAAAACGTGTGAATTGACTTGCATTAAATTTTTTGTGAGACTCTCTCACAAAGTCGTAGATCTGGAGTAAGCTCTCTCAAGCGAAAATGTTCAGAACCACTGGTTTGTACTGTGCAGGAGCCGCAGGCATGCCATGATTACGCGACTTCAGAGTATGAATTGCTCGTCCCTGCTGTGCGGGTTACGTACAATCTTGCCGTAACACTTACGTTAGAGATTATTAAAATTTATTATACAAAGGATATCTTTAGTTTGGTGTCCAGAAGTCTGTAAATGGTTTCCTAACTACGATTTGGTTGATCGTTAGTGACCGTGTTAAGGTTTTCCAAATGCCGGCGATTGTTCCGAAGCTTCATGTAAGCAGTCCATATATTACTTAAACATGGTATCTAAAACTCTACTGTAGTAAAAAATTCCTTGTAAATTAAATAGTACCCACAAAACACAAATTTTAGTAGCGTGTTAAGCAAGGATTAGGCGCGAGAATTTGTCGCTTCCATCGGTTTAGCACTCCTTCGGTATCTCGTTTTTGCGTACCGAGCGGTAGCGTGGTACACTGCGGCGATGCAACTGTTCACGCATTGAATATGAACCGATGCTAGTAGGCTGAATCAATCCAAGTTGATCTATGTTGACGCGGTGATATAGTTAAGACACTTGAATGCAACGTTTTCACGCTGGTGTGGTATATTCCTCACGTATGCAGAAACCTTGTGCAAGAAAGCGCTGCAAACCAAGACAAGACAGTTATCTTGCAGCAATGCTAGCAGGTGCATTTTCATAAACAAGCAAAGAAGATGAACCATGGAGCACGTGTCAGCCATCGCAACCGAAACAAAAGTATCATCATAATGAGATTAATTAAAAATCATAGCAAAATATTGAAACTGCTGCAATTTGACAAATTTTAGCTCATAAATCCTCATATTTGAAGTTTTTGATAAAAAGGTAAGGAGTAGAATAGTTTTTTTGACAGTGAAACAAAAAAACAAGATTTAAAATTTTAGAAATATCGGTATCGGCTACCGGTCCATGAACGGCCGATATATCGGTATCGCCCCCAAAAAAGCCGTATCGGTCGATCGCTAGTAACAAGTACCTACCAATGAACTTAGGGTAGAGTGTTTTTCCGAAATCTGGAGTAGTTGGTTATCACTATCAGGATATTTATTGCCGAGGCCGAAACTCATCTGTTCCCCTCCAGTGTTATAGGTGGAAAAACGAATCCCAGTGTAAATTGTTTTAAGTTGATTACGGATTTCAATCCTTTTGAGGTTTTAAGAAGTTGANTTAACAGATTGCATGTTCTCTGTACTTTTGTAATGTTCAAGCAGTGCTCCTTATAGGTCTCGAAAATGTCCGCGTAGGCTAATCCCGGGTTTCTACGAAACCTTGAAGTATGGAAAAAGTTTGGTTATTTTCCAGCCTGGGCAAGTCTGGAAAAATATTTGGTCTGTTAGTATGGAAAAGAAAAAAATTTTCCAGACTTGATCTTTTGACATGCATTTTCATTACATTTCAATTAAGATTGATAATTTTACTTTCATCGTGTTAACTATTATGGTGCCTCTATTGGGCCTGGGGCCTGGGTATCTCATTCAGAAAAGTTTTATATATTCAAAATTGCGTAGGAACCCTGCTAGTCAAACCATGCATGTTTACATGAATAGCAAACGTCCTGCTTGTGTAACATTTGGTAATGTGACGAAATTTGCCGTTATTTTTTGTCATCTTGTTCTGCTTCAGTCAGTATGCAATGCAAATACAGTCGGTTTCAAGTTTACACAACTATTCCGTTTCCTTTACCTTAACAACTTGATATTATTATTGCATGAAGTTTATAACTATTACAACTATGACGTTTAGAGCAGTGGTTCTCAAACCTTCATGAGCCGTGGTCCCCTTCTAAGTTTAACTGGTGAATACTTCGTGACACTTTTGTTATGCAATATCACGGCAAAGCTACCTAGTGAAGGCCTCTGCTCGTGGCCCCCAAAGGGGGCCGAAGGCCTCGTTTGAGAAACCCTGGTTTGGAGCCTAACTATTCCGTTTCTCTTAACTCTTTTTTCAGGTGTCTCTCAAGATTCACTAGAAATTGATGTAGAATCTTGTTCACCCCTGCTACCAGCAATATTCATTGAGTCAAAAATGAAGCTTGTAAGGTGAACCGTGAGATTGCGTACTGTATGGTTCAAGCCAGGGGTCACCAACGTGGTGCCCGCGGGCACCAGGCCGCCCGCAAGGACCATGTAGGTCGCCCACGGGCCTATTCTAAAAATAACATTAGCATGATCAATACTCAAATAATTAAAGGTAAATTGAGCAAAATTTTTATTTCAGATGTGTGCATTAAACTAGTAGCCCTTCGCATTAATCGGTACACAAGAAGTAGCTCGCATTTTCAGAAAGGTTGGTGACCCCTGGTTTATGCTTTGTGTATCGCACTTTCATGGTTTGGTGGCTAGTGGCGGCAAGTTGCATTTCCATTGAGTAAATCTCTCTATTTATTAATTGTTGTGGTTATTACAAAAAAAGTGTCAATCAAAATGGTGTGTGTGGAAGACAACTGTTTATAATTCTGTCACTTACGAGCTATCAGATGTTGATGCAGTGAAATATTTCTAAATCCACAAAATCCATGCATCTGTCGTTTTTAATTCAATACCTCGTGGAATTATTGTAGGATATATTGAAGAAACCTTATTGAAGTTACAAGTAACTCTCTTTATTTGACTTGCTGTGAAAAAATTCAGCAAATGAGAAATGAATGTTAAACTAATTTAACAAGAAAGTTTTTCTAACGTAAAACAGATGTGAGCTTCAGGTGCTACTACTGCTTGATACAAGTATGCTGGATTGACCTGCTTCTCTATCACATAACTTTTGCTGATCAGACGGACAGGTGTGATTTTTCTATCAATGTAATACTTGTTCACACAACCAAAGGAGTTTTTACAATCCTTTCCGTAGCTCGTTTTTGTTATTTTTGTCCCAAAACGCAGAATGCAATAAAATGCAACACTACATTCTAACAAATACAGTCTTGTGCCAATAAAAAAAGGTTGAAAAATTAATCTTGCGAGACGCAAATGTAGCTCCATTTAATCAAAGAGTGATAAACTGTTATTGCCGTGAACAAAATAGTGAAAAATATATCAGCTAGCTGGTAAGAGTGGTTTTACAATCACGCTTCTAAAACATGGTGAATAACAGTGAAAACTTTTTAACAGACCAGAAACTTTACCTTATAAATTTTCTACTATTTGACCTACTGAAACTAGTACATAATTATTCTTCAACAGTAGAGAGACAATATTTTATGAAACAAAGGTTGATGTAAAAGACTGAAATTTCACTTTTTTGTAGATGTTTAATGATACAATCCCTACATAAAAAAACACGGAAACCAAAACAGTCAAGGCACTTGCATTAAAAAAGAAGTTGTAGTCAGAAATTCACTGCTCAAATTATGCTTTGCATAAATTGCCGCTGGTGCCAGCATGCAGCTCACGTGTCTGTTAAAATTCAGTAAAAACTGCTAATTTCGAACACAACAACTTTATATCATGGAATGGCACCATTTGGCGCAAAGCTGTTTCAGTGCTGAACTGCTAACAACGTGCTTTTTTTAACATTAAAAAATCTCCCTTTTATTTTCTCTTAGAGCCCATCAGCTGCTCATAGTAAGCATTACATCCTTTCTGTTTTTAGAAAGAAAAGGCGTGATGCTTACACTGAGCAGTTGATTGCTGGGAAAGCTCCGAATCAAAAACCCTTAAATGCATTAAGGGTGATGAACGTATTCTCAACAGCGCAAAACACTTTGGCTCATCCACGCGACTTGAATATTTGCGAGGTCTAGCTTACAATTATGATATACATTCAAGTTTTATCCATATTTTTATCCATTTTCATTACACACTTTTCGTTCTCTATACTGGCGCCAAAACAGCTCAGGGCGAAAACAGTTTAGCGCCATATAATCGTCACCAAAACGGCGGTGCCAAAAAGTACCCGACCCTTATATTACAACCCCTGCATTCTTTTAAATGTCAGACTTTGGTTCTTCTTTAGCGAAAGAACGTATGCATTGCGTGTCTTCTCCGACATAGCTATTGCATTTCTTTACATGTGTTTCATTGCATTTCCCTACGTGTCTGTCTAACGTACTGAAAGACATTTAATATGGCAAGCTTTGGATTACCACATACTGTAGTTTTTTCGCAACATCGTGTGTTGCTGATGCAAATTTTTTCATAAGACTGAAAAAAAACTATTCCGAGCATTTCATGAACCATGTCAATTAAACCATGTTTTTCCGAAAAGATGAGACCTGATCAAGACATGATAAATAAATTTTAGTTTGCAAGAACCAAAAGCTACAGAAAACAAGAAGATGATTGATAATATGTCCACCATTATCGAGGAAATATTTTAATAAATTCTTGGACCACCCGTAATTTTAGTCCTGCAAAATGGCTTGGTGTTAAAGACCTACAGACAGCAATTTAACAACACCCCCAAAAGCATTAAGGTTAGTTCGGATATCAATAATTTTGACTGTCCGGATAACAGATATATTCGGATATTTGTATTTTAACGAACCGGTTAACGGGATAATTACTACTACTGTACTTGTTAGATACCTGATTTCACAACATTTTATCGATAAATTGAATGTAAACTCATGACACAGTTTTATTGTAAATATGCAAACGTGGACAGGGCTGACTTTAGCAAGTGCAGGGCCCGATTAGAAGTACTTTTGCGGGGTCCCACTTGGTGGTGTGTGCAGAAATGTTTTAGGGGGGAATAATGATAGATGTCAGTGATGTGAAAAAACTAGGCCCGAAAGAGTGACGCCGAAACATGGATGTCATACCGTTTCACTATTTGGCAGTGCTCTTTTGCAGTGAAACTTAAACCGTCCTATCACCAGGTGTTTAATGGGATGGGAATGGCGTTCACACACCTTTTTGGTATGGGCACGCGTTCTCACACCTTTTTGCACTAGGTTACAATAAAACATGGATGCGATCTCACATGCGCTAGCGACACGCAGATTCGCACTGCTAGTCAAAAAGTCTACAGTGAAACAGGAAGATCCAGTGTGAAAATTCTTGTAGGCGAATGCGAACTATTTGGTGCAGTCTTCCTTTTCATGTGGTGTGGGAACAGCGTTTCCACACCTCTTTTTTTAGCACCACACCCCTGCCTGTCACTCGCGTTTCTGGCGAAAATTCTGTTGCGATTGTGGACTGTCCTATTTGGATAAAATCCTAACATTCCGATTCATGAAACCTGGCGAAGTGGCAGGACCATTTGTCCATCAACTCGTTCCGGCAAATTTTGAATTTTCGTACTCGTAAGACTCATCAGATGCACCAGACGACGAACGACCCTCTTTGTCAGACTCAACACTTTCGAAATGACTTACCCCACTCCTTGTAAATAAGCTTCTCCTTTGGCTATCTGGCATAGTATCATCGGTCTGGCTGCTTACGTTTGTCACTGTGGTGTGGCTCATCTAAAGCTTTTTCATATTCTGAGGTAGCTGTTAAAATACTTGTCCAACGCACTATCCTCTTGTTCTCAGCTTCAGCCTTTTTTGCTTTAGTTTTAAATAGCCCTGGTTTGACTGCCGCTCAAGGTTTTTGGCCTAAGTCACTTGGCCTTTGACTCATGGTATTTAGCTTATTGACAGAAAAATAACATTCTTAAATAGATAGCTCAAAATCGACTGTTAAACTAAACAAAACTCCAGTGGTGTACCTGCCTATCAATATATACTTTAGCTACAGTGAAACCGCTTACTAGAGCAACGGTTAAAAGAGTGCAAACCGATATTTGAGCAAGTTTTGAATATCCCGGAAAAGGTTTCAAATTCCTTTCTCTTTTAACACGGCAGAAGTATACTGTAAAGTGATTGCAGATTTCACAATATCTTTAAATCTACTTTGTAATATTTAAAACAGACAAGTACCGAATTTTCCGCTTAAACTCATTCCACATTTGCACTTTATCAGATTTTTGCAGCATTCAATTTTTGGCAATATCTCAGAACGTTTATGACGTCAGTATGTGTGAGATTGATGCCATGACCCTTTTTTCGGTAGTATTTCATGATGCAACTTTCAACACAAGAACTAAGAGCATCATGAAGCTTACTTCACGTGAATCAAACTGTCGCTTCTGTTACTGTGTAAATGGATTAACTGTTAGTATTCATTAAATAAATTTTTTGTTACTTTTTAAGTAATTGTTATTTTCGGATAACTGTATAATAGTCATGCAGTTGGCATAATCAAAACAAGTTTTTTTCAAACGTTTTTGGTAATCTCAGGTTGCCTCGTCAGATCTCTGACGGGAAATTGAATGAGACTTGACTACGCAGCCCACATTTGCAATTACGAACTAGACTTAAACCTTTAGAAGTGACGGCTGGAATGGCAGCAACTGTCGAACCGTGTTTCACACTTGATGTGCCAAATGCAAAACGCTTTCGAAAAGAAAAAGGAAAACGGCTTCAAAGTTCAAAACTTAAACCCTCTGTGCATTAACTAGATTTTGTTAAACGAAACGGCTACTCATTACAGAAAAACAATGAATATTGTAACAATTAGATTACAAAAACATTATGATGGGGGCGTTAAAAACCGCGCAGTTCACTTTCATTTTCGTTGGCAACGGATCTCACGCACTGTGGACCCGCGAATTTGCGTGGGTTAGTAGGGGTAGCGCGAGGCCCTACTAGAAGCAACCGGTGAAATCGGGTTAAAACATGCATTTTTAACATTTACTGCTTTGGCAACGCATTTCGTATGAAGCACAACGCATCGATTGCGGAGTCGTAGCAGAGGCCACTGCACTAAATGCCCTTTTTGCTCCTACAGAAGCGGACTGGATAGTGGGCTTCATAGTGAGATTGAAGATTTGCAGGACGTTAAAAAATAGAAAAAAAACATTAGTAACGTTACTTTTTTATCCAGTTACCCGACAGATATATATCCGGTTATCGGAGAGCCAAAAAACTCACGGTTATCTGGATAATACAACCCTAAAAAGCATACATCCGTTGCGGCAGACTACATGTATGTGCTACTACACTATGTGCCATTCGCAGAACAAGTGGCCTCGACATGGCCGAGACCGATAGTACCACAGCGTAACACTCTTTTCGATGTGTCGTTTGTTACGTCGCCTTCCTTGGTTTTCCCCTCGGAGGAACTGAGAAGTGGGTTCCAGATGCGACGCATGTATCAAGCGGATCTGTATTCAAAGTTTCCATAATTTTTCTGTGGCTGTTATAGCTTTTTAACAGTTTAGTTGAAATTGCGAGGATCGCAAACGCAGAAGTTGTTTGGTAAAAATTAAGATGGTGTTTTTTTGCCTGTAGTATCAAATTCCTCTGCGGTAGCTCCAAGAAAAACATGCATTTTTGTACAGACTACTTGCTGTGGAGATTTTTTTGGGTGGTTTCATGGACGTTACTAATGTGAAAACTATATGCAACGTAATGATTTTGGTTGAGTTCAGTGGTTCCCAACCTTTTTTGTTGTATTTCTCCCTTTGCTATTTTGGAACTTTTCATTCATCCCCCATGGAACTTTCATTCCTTACCTGTTCGGGTTCGTAGACTAGTATTTAAAAAAAATTGGACCAATTGTCTTTATTGACGACGTGGGATAAAAACTATTTCTTATCAAGTAATGGAACTAAAGTTTGACAACAAAAACGTGTGATAGTCCACTAATAACTTACAAACATAAAGCGATACAACTAATTGAAAAAGCCAATGTCAACATAAAAAAGAAGTACAACACCTACAATGAATAGGTAACTTAACCATAAAGTGGAAATTCCTCCCCGAAACTCATGAACTTATGAAATTCCTCCCCGGTTGGGAACCACTGGCTTAGTTAGACAAGAAGACTTATCAAAAAATATGATTTACTACTAGTTTTAGCGAAAGATTTATCAACATGTGTTCTTGTGCGTTTCAAGGTTCACATGTAGCTGTTTTAAAGTGTTACGTGTTTTCACTCAAAAAAACTTCAAATTTATGATTATTTTTTGCAATGGCGTGTCGACATATTTTGCAGCACTTTCTCTCATTCTTGGATCGATCCTCCCTCAACATTCAGAACATCTGGCCAGAAGGTAAAATGCTGTGTTTTGGTTTCAAGTAACCATAATCCGTTGCTCTACGACAACCCGCTAGAATAACTGTTTCTCAAAAACTGTAGTGAAAATGATGGCCACGTTTGTTGAGCGAAGACGCTTTGTCACATTTTGACATAAAACGGATCTATTTGCTTGTAGTTTTTAACGTTTGATGTTTGACGCATTTAACTTTATGGAAGTTTTCATTCCTTTTCATTACTCAGTGTGATCGCAGAATTTCTAACGTTGACGGACCATTACGAAATTACTGTAATTGGTTGTTTCTGCGATGCTCTTATTCGAACTGCGAAATACAGTATAAGAAGGTCAACCCTGTCTCTTTCCGATTTTAGGATTTCCGAAATAGTTTTGTACTGTAATTGCAACAAAGTATGATATAAATCCTTAAGATGACCTGCAAATACATATTTCTGTCGTTTCTCTGGCAATTTCAGGCTCTTTTATGGCAATTTTAATACAGCCTATACGCCGGTGAAAACCAACCTCTTACTCGTAAAACACAGCTGCCGCTAACTTCGATGCCTCTTCAGTGATACAACTATCATTTGCAATGTCTCAAAAAGGAGTTACCTGACGTCAAACCTGCCTGTTGCAAGACCACAATGTGTCGTCACTATGGAAGGATCTGATGAAACCCACTTACGGGTATTCATTAGTACGTTCGTGCTGCCCATTGCAAACAAGCTGCTGAAATACGTTTAGTTAACGCAAGAATAAAAACTTACATAAACATTGAGAAACTAAAAGAATATAACTATTGTTTGCATGTACAAAACTAAGTACAGACAAGCGTATCACAAGAAAACAAAGCCGTGCACTAACTATCAGTACACAGCTACAAATATGTCGAGTCGATAGCTCCATCTTCAACAGCACAACTGTTTGAGATTTTGTAAAATAAAATTGCTGTATTTATTTAATGCATTGCAGCTACGGACTTACTACATATTTGTTGCAGAACTGGCGTTAATATGTTTAAGTATCGGTTGCTGGCAGCATATAGCGAAACTTAATGCTGTTGCAAACCTAACATTGCAGACACCTTTTCGTATGTTTGGGGTTGCTCGTTTCACTTAACATTGATGCCAGATTGCACTTCAGGTAGCGTATTAAATAACAACTTTAAACATCTTTATTCCTTACGGTTGTCTCCTTATTTGTTGCAGCGCCATTTGGATGACGACGAACGAGCAGCAAAAAGACGAAGGTGCTGTATTCGAAACAGTCGTACAATGAGTCAGTGTAAATCAATCAACAGGGTTTAGTAGAAAAAGCAACGAAAGGCGTGTGTCTAGTACAGGGGTCTCAAACTCAAATTGCTCCGAGGGCCAAATGAGGACTTATAAAGTAACCCGAGGGCCGCATTATTTATGATGCTGACGCAACAATGGCGGTACCTAAACCTTACTAGAAACAGCTTTCACATCTTATATCCTGCGAAAGGTATCGTGATTCACAGGGAAATCATCCCTAGCCTTCACCACGTTCATTTAAAAGAGTAACTTATTGACTCGCTAGCTAGCCGAGCAACACCGGTGAATAAATTAATAACTCAAATATTGATTCTTTAGATTTTCCCAGCAAACATCCCGGGTCGCACAAAATTCCCTCTCGGGCCTAATGTTGGAGACCCCTGGTCTAGTACCTAATTGAAACTGTAACATGCAGTCTTCACGAAAAAGGCAGTTAGCAACACGCAGGCTATCGCGGAAAATTTGCTTTACAAAGACTAGAGTTAATGCGACACAGTAGAATTCAGGAAAAAGAGAAAAGAACCAACGCTTCAAATAGGTGAAAACGGTATGTTTATAAGCTTTTTCTACCAGTTTTCATTGAACAAGCTTAAAATGGATGCCAATAATTCTGAAGCATTAGTTTGCTCAGTCGTGAATGGCCGTGAAGTTACTGTTTCCTATGCAGCCAGAGTTAGAACACCAGCTAGTTGTCTTTCGTTTATCGCCTCATTTTGAGATTACAGTTTGAGCAAACATGACCATAGCCGTGAAAACCAGACAACGGGTGAATAGATACAAACTCCGCTGATTGCGCTGCCGCTGCGTTCATGGCAAAAAGTTCCAACGGAATTTTGGCAACGACATAGCACTTAGCATACCAACGTACGTACTGTGTCGCACCTTTTCCCTATCAGGTCAGTTGTCGCATCTACGCCATATCCAGCTGGTCTTTGGTGAACGTTAACTGAACCGTTTTTTTTAATTAAGCCTGAAAACGCGACTGGAACAGAAACGCTTTAAAATAAATTATATCAGAGGTTGTCGGTTTCTTTCCCGACATGTTGCAAAAAGAATTGGTACATGCTTCACAAAACAGAAAACATGGTGCCTAACGCAAACCATTATTTCACCTTAGGTATTCACATTGTTGATTTTTTTCACAACGTTACTGCCGTCCACAGCAAAACAAGCCATATGGTAAGCTTGTTCTAGTACGTCGTCGGGAACATGGAAGATTTGCTTCAATTGACCTTCAATTTGAAACTTATTCCGAATCTCACCTATTTATGATCTGCTCGATTTTGAAAGTTGCTCGCGCAAATGATTTTTGATGAGAAATCGCATTAGTCGAAAACCTAGGCCTAACAGCACTTGGATCCCTGCTCATGGAAAGAAAAGGCATGAAATTTTTGACAAGTTACACTGCAGTACACAATAAAAGCAATACACAATCTACGTTAGTCGAATCGCACGCCAGAACATTAAACATGTTTAGAAGCGGTTTAGATTTTTGGTGTTTAGACCACCAAGCACCAAGATTCTCGTGGGGTTAAGCGAAACAAAAAGTTGTTTGCGTCGGTCGAAACGAGGACCTGTAACTTGAACAACATATTGTTTCATTTAGACTTTCCTCAGAGAATGGATTAAAGTGCAGAATGTTATCAACCGAATTGGTGCACGGTGAGTTTCCGTTGTGATGTAATCCATGATCGCAGTGTCAACATCGAACCCATTGCAAAGTAATTTTCACTTACACGCTGACAGTCATTTTCCCCATTGATTTTTAGTTGACTCTTAACTTTATCCTTTCTTAGTTCTGTTCCGGGTGATATTTGCAATGGAATATGTGGCATTTGTGTTTTCAGGTGAAAATGCGGCATGTGCACGTTGATACTTTAAGTAAATTTGTTTTGAATTATCTTTCGTTTCTCTACCTCCATTTCAGCTGCACCAAAAAGGATCCACGGTGACTTGTATCAATGTTTTGTACTAAACTGACCGCAAAATGATTTCCAAGTTACGAGCCGGTGCAGTTCCTTAGTCACGCAGTTCCGTGATTCAGTGAGGAGTTGTTCCCTTAGCCTGCTCTCAAATATAGCTTTTAGGGCACTTACCGTGCCGTAGTAGAACTTCCAATTCGACTTTTCTCGCTTTTAAACGAAAACCCTTCAGCAGATCTTTTCGAAGTCCTCCGTAAGAACCCTCGTCAGAACATCGTTTCGGGTCTTCCGTGTTAAGCGTGCAGCGCTAGTTCTTGGAACAGTGGGACCCAATCGAGCACATTTTCGTGAGATGCCCTGTTACGACCAAGCCTTTACAACTGCACAAATTTCCGACGCACAACGTTCATAATTTTTGGTATTTTTAAACAGCCAACCTCTTCCCGCAGTAAAAGAGCAACCTTGATCTGTACTGATCGAAATTTAATTCAAAGGCTGAACAGCATGCGTTCATTTGTCAAACCTTTGTCACATTAGCTGCAATAGTGGAAATTGGTGAGTTTGTGCAAAAGAACTCAGTAACTCAATATGACAACAGATTTATGGAACATATACCTGTTGAAGCACCTAAGTTACTTTATACACCACATCGCAAGCATTCTCATCTGGCCCGATGTGTTGATCAGTGAAGGTACTGGACCAATTGATGAAACCATGAAGGCAACACTAAACCAATTTTTTGTATTTCGTGTTATACCACTGTCCGAACTCCGTTCTCGTTATTCACAACCAATATGCCAAATCGCTTTTTTCGGAAAAACAAAAAATTCATGGAAATTTTTAGTATTGGGTGCAAGCAGTGTGGCTTCATAAGCTGGTGTTTATGGGCAATCAATTTGGCGAGACAACAGATTTTTGTCTTTTTCTCTCTAATATTTGACAGATTTTCATTTAGCTGAGCAAACAACTAGTGAACGTATAGATTATANGGGGTACTCGCATTATTGATATCATTTAGAGTGTATGTGCACTGTAAAGTATCTGACAAACTACAAACTCCAGGCGTACTTAATTAAACAAGCTAAATGTGTGATAGAGCAACGTTTGTAATTATTAGATCGAGGAATTCAAACATGTCGATTTTATAAACGATTTCACAAGTGTTCAAGATGTGGACTTTCTGGGGCTTGGCACTAATGAATCCTGAACTGTCCTTTATGATACCGGTGATCGTCCAAATCATTTCACCTTACACAAGCAACTTTATCCCTTTGAACAATTTGTGCATGTCGAAATTACCACTGCTGGTGGTGCTTTTCTTTAGAAACAGAACGGGAAGGTAGTGAGCATTGTGCCCCGGTGTAAGTCTTATTCGACTGCGTTCGAACACACAAAACACCTTTTATATTGAAGGGGATGCTATTCCTCAAAATACAGACGCATGAAACGTGAAATAACATTTTGGTTGTATCTACACACGCTCATCAAATTTGAAATCATTCGAGAAAAAGTTGGTCAAGTTCATCCATTGCGTAATAAGCTGTTTTTTGGAACACCGTGTATATTGCACTAACTTCCAGAACAATGCCATCAGCTATAGTTTATTTGTTAATAGAAATCTTTCGAAAGAGATGTATATAATGAGAATCTTATTTTATTCTTGTGAAGGCAACAGTTGCATTTTTTGTTTTTAATCTTCTGCAACGTACGCGGTCAGCCCAACAAAAAATGGCAGAAAAAGTGACTGAGCAAGCATATTTTCTGTTCAGAATTCGTAAAAGTACAGTTATTTCTAACAGAAACTTTTTGAGGTTAAACTGACTCCTAGATCATTTGCACGAAGGTATGCAAAATCATGGGGGTGTCAAAAATATGACATCTGGTGGAGTGGCTGCTTTCGTAATGAATGCTGCATTGTGTGAGAGTCAATGGCACCAACACGCGTGAAGCTTACCCGAAAACCCTGCCATTAATACCGATCATGAGGCGGTGACAGGCCGCAAGTGCCCTTCAAATCCACAGTATAACCCGACCGGGAACTCGAATCCAGCTTCAGCGGCCTGTGCTCAACCCATTGTACCACTTTCTCCTCTTCATATTCAATATGAATTCGACAGAAAACCAAAGCCGAGTCAACGAGGGTGTCACTGTTGGAAGCCCAAGGTACTTCTCTACCTCTTGTAGTGTATTACTGCTCACTTGCAGCATGCACTACCGTGGGTTTGTGGGAGACATAATAGACTACCTCGGTCTTTTTAGTGCTGATTTTCACTCCGGCTTGGTCGCACGCAGCTGCGGACCGATCAAGTGAATGATGAAGGCCCTGTTGAAGATGCAAGCATTACCAGATCGTCCGGAAAAAGCAAACAGTTAATTTTGCAGCTTCCAACAGTGACACCATCGTTGACTCGGCAGTGACTGCTTATCGAATTCATATTGAATATGTAGAGGAAGGGTGACAACACAAACCCTTGTCGTATCAACACCCACGGTGAATGAACGGTTGTAAATTAACTCCGCCGACACGGACACATAATTCTGAGCAGGAATACGACTTGACGGCCAGTAACAGGCGACCGTCAACACTGCTTTCCCGCAACACTTCCCAAAGCTTTTCACGAAAAACCCGGTCGTATGTTTTCTCGAGGTCGACAAAACAGGTGTTGACAGATTTGGCATACTCCTAAGATTTTTCAAAAATTTGCTGTAGAGTGAAAATTTGGTTTGTAGTGCTGCGGTCAGGACAAAAATCGCGCTGGGCATCATCGAGCTTTGGTTCAATTATTTTGCGGCATCCTTTTTCAAGGCAGGGGTTTGCTATAATTGACATCTATGAAATGCTGAAAGGTGATGTCACATTTGGGTTTACTTTTTCACTTGTAGACGGAATTTTTTTTAAACGACCATAAAAAATACAAGTCAATTTGGTCATAATGTCCGAAAAAGTAGGCTAGTGAATAATGTTACCGCGAATTTTGATGCTGTTATGTGACAACTGACCGAAATGTCTCAGCGAAAAAAAAAACAGTGTCACATACGTATATTGTATTGCTTGGTTTGTGTAATTGACGAACATAAAGTCAACCTTTAAACAAGCTTTAACGCGGGACGATATTAGCAGCAATCAGCGTAAGGCCAGCACAAAATGTATGCTGTAAGAAAGTAGTTACAGAAAATTTTTTTGAGGAGGATGAATTTCTGCATTATCTGATCAGTTTATCCTGTTATGAACCATAAAGAAGTGCGACAATTTCAGGCGGGGTAAGGGAAAACAGTACACATTTGTCGTTGCAATTAAAGGTGCTTCTGGCAGCGCGTCACTGAGAAGTACTGGGAAAGCACTCGACGCGAAGCCGTTTATTCGATCAACACTTCGCCCGTCACGGTCTTCTGATGCAGGTGATGTTTTGAGATTGTGTGGCTTGAACTGAGTATAGCTGCGGTTGTTGGCTGAAGTGGTGGTAAGGTGCTCAACATCTACGGATTAATGGAGAGCTTGAAGCGCAGAAGCTGCTGAGGCAAATCAAACATCTCAATGGATCGAGTATATCTGTATCAGTCCATTTTGACGCAACCGGTTGATGGAGGATAGTCGACTTGTGGCATTTGACTGAAACAGGTCATGCCCGCAAAGATCCGGGACGCCCTGGTGCGTCGCTTTGAGATTTTAAGGGCGTCGCAAGCTTGCATCTACTTCCACGACCATGATCTCAACATTTTAGCAACACCTGCCCAAACCGAATCGATGCACGTGTAAACGAGTCTGCAAGAGGTTGAAAGCAATGTGTGCAGTGACGTAAGAATAGTTGTTGCAATTTTACGCGCGAAATTCGGTTCGTATTTGACAGGTGAGCTAAACCATCCGCGAGTATTTTTTATACCGTGCGTCGTTTGGTGTTATGTCTAGGTTTCATACAAACTGGGAACCACTGCCCTTGCGGGAAGGTAGTGAACATTGTGCCTAACGAAAGGTGACATGCTTGACAAAGCGTCATTAAAGAATCGACAAAAGCTTTTTAGGTTTAAAAAAAACTCAACTACTTCTGTTCGATGCAAAAGTTCATCGTACCGAAAAACCTGTTTACGAATCAGCATCTCTACGATTCCAACCAGAAATTTTATATCGGTCAACGTTGTTCATGTTTTTGCAGTTGTTGGAGTCAACAGAATTTTGATCTCCGTTTTGTTGCTCCTGCTATTTGTCAAGAAAAATTATTAACAATGCACAAGTTATGTCATGTAATTGTTCCTGAGATATCACACTGCATAATGACATATTGCGTTTCTAGATACCGATCACAGAAAGGAACAGGCCGAGAACATTCCTCCAACAGCGAGAAAACGTAAGGCCAGTTCGAAGTCAACATCGATTGAACCAAGTAAGTTCGATCAACCACGTTTGTATTAGTCTTGTTAATCTGAGCAGGCCTGTCACTACCTGTGTCTTCAACGGGCTCAGTGGCCCCAACTATGTTCAAGCCCCATTTACAAGGTTGTATGAAACGCCGGTAAATCTGATCTGATCCTATAGCTCCCTCCCTGTTGTTGCGGCTCCACATGGGAGATTCGAAACAACACCAACGGGTAAGCAACAATAGAGATTCCTCGCTCCATCAGGTTCACTCTACTGTTGCTTGTGCGCCGCCACATTCTTGAAGTACTTACCGATTGCGCGCTCTTGGCATGTGAGGCGATCCGCCGTCACACCCCGCCCACCATGAAGACCCCCGTACGAGACCTGACCAATTGACGGGAAAGAATCTCAGTTTTGCAAATTAATTGGCGAAATCTTTTTTCTTGCAGTAGACGCAGCAAGGGGATCGATGCCAAGTGAAAAGTTGTGCTGCATTCTGTGAAGCGCGGTGCACGGATCGTAATTTCCACCGTGGGAGGTGTCATTTCCTTTTCGACGTTCTTTTTCTGTTGCGTAACAACTGTACCGATTTCGCCCGCTTCTTATTCACCTGTTATCATCCCAGAAATTCTCGTCCACGATCCTTCCGCTCCTTTGCATATGACTTGCTACCGCCCAATGCCAGGACAAGATCGGGTTGCTGTGTCAAAGTCAATGCTATTGCTGCATTTTGGTGACTTACACGTCGTTGATGTTTAGCGTTCTTTTCTATTGTTTCTTCGCATTTCTGCTTTTTTAGTGATTAAAAAAGTCACGACTCGTCATCAGTTGTTGCAGTGTATTGCAAAAGTGGAGTACGCAGTATGTTCACGCTTGAATTAGTTGCTGATTTGCAATAGGTTACTGATACGAAAGTCCACTTATAACATAGATACACAAGCCTTGCTTGTTTCCATCCGAAATTACATCATCAAGTGAGAGTGTTTAAAAGCGTTGGTAGCGAAGCGTGATCGTATTGAGTGAATTTAAGCGATTTTACAGAGGTTGCTCAGCCATCTTTGTAACTAAGATTTTTCCGTTCCTAGAGCAATGGGTTATATGTCAAGTCCGAATAGTTCGTTCAGTAATGATTTTTTGTATTGGGGCTGAGCTTCCGACCCAGCGATTCCACAAGAGAAGCAAACGTTCACCAACAGCATCGAAAATTTGTCAGCAAAACAAACTGTACGATTGAAAAGATAAAAACATCGCAAGGCTGAAAATCATACCCGAATGGGCGAGACTTACAACTCAGATTATTATCAATAGCAAGTGGGGTGATTTGCCTTGTCAATTATTGGGGCGGTACGTCAGTTTCATCAAAGTAGCGCGGTAGATTTCTTCGTAGGTCACTGATCGGTGGATATCTGTTGATGACGCACCATCGCATTGTACAGAATTGCTTTCTCATGTCCGGGTGCAGAAACCAGGTGTTGAGCAACCCGAANAACTCGATCTGCGGTGTCGGGTTGAGTGTCTGAGGGCTAAAATAGTGCAATGTTTACATCAGAGCGAACCGCGGGAGCGCAAAAATTAGCATTTCTGCGGCGGCTGAATTCGCCGCATTTTGGTTGTGAATGCGCACTTGTTGGTCAACAAATCGAAAAATCACGTCCAGAAGCACGCTCTTTTACTCATGGAGAAAACTTGAATGAGCATTCGCACAATGGTGGATCTACAACACCAGTGACGCAACGAAGGGGGGCATAACTCCCCGGGCGTCGAAAAGTCCCAACAATGTCACAAGTACTTTCCACAATATAGTGCGTTTGCTACCGGAAGACCCACGTTCGAACATGGGGGCGCCAAACTTGCTTCTTTCCCGGGTGCCATCTAACCTCGTTACGCAACTAGAGGTTTGACCCAGGGGCGAAAACGTCGCTAAAGGGAGCCACTAAAGGACACTGAAAAAAGCTTGAGTGAATCCTGATGTGAATGTCCATACTAAACCCTGAAAGGCAGAAAAACAACAACCTGAAAACCAAAGAGTACTAAATACAGTACCGAAATGTAAGTTCGGTTTCTATTTATATTTGGCTTACCTGAGGGTGTTTGCACCCCCTACTTCCCAGTAAGACACTGTAGCCTACACCACCCGGATGGGCACGATCAGTTTTCTGTTAGACATTGCCCAATGTCACAGCAGTAAGAAAAGTGATTGGAGAACAGCGTCTCAACCCTGATGGCATAGGAGCTTCAGATACATTCAACCGTGCGAAGTGCCACTTGTATCCGTGCAGTTTTCACCTGAGCCACCCTTAAAATGGAGTCGGTGCATGCGCAGTTACGACCCAAGCGTGCATGGTAAGACGATAAGCACATTGAAGGTTTAAACAATTTTGAAAATCCCCTTAACACTTTCACATCCAATGACCTAGTAGGTGACACAAGGCGCAGTTGCACGAAGTGATTTGCGTGACAGTGCGAAACGAAAAAACAAGTTATTCAAAAAATTCCCTCAGAAGATTTATCGTGTTGTTCGATTTGTTGCTTCTTTGGTTTTGGCCGACAAAATTTTCTGGTGGTCATGGTGCTCAACCTTTTTTCATGCTTTTGAGTTTCTGATGAGACTAAAGAAAATTCATTTTGTACGGTTCAGGTGTGTCTAAATTCCTTACAAGCTCTGCCCCAGGCGCAGATTCTAATAGGCTACCCAGTATGATCATCACGCTTCGTTCACCGAAGATTGAAGGTTTAAAACTACGTTTTCGGTATAAATACTGTACGATCACCCTGATTGTGCAAAAGCTTTTTTCATCTGGAATTGTGTTCACAGAGTGAATATTTAAACAGTTTCGAAAGCCGGTTTGTAACAATAGCTGTATTTTACCTTAAAAACTGCAAGTTGAGACAGTAGTTGCAATTGAAGTACCGAAGTTTGGGGTTGTGTTGAAAAAGTCCTTGTGGCAGTTCTTCAATGTGGCTGAAATCAAATCGCACCTCACGCAGTTCTGCATCATTCCAATACAAATTGATGTTAGTCAGAAAATTGTATATTGGAAAAGCAGGTAAACTAAACTACCTGGCTGAATTACTACATTTCAATGGTCGGCCTTCTGTCAAGCAAAATTGATCATGTAACATGTTCCACTACGATAACATTTTAACCAGCGGCATAGGAGCACAACCTACCGGCCGTGGTTCTCTACGAAAATACCGCTCCGTGCACCAGACTACAAATTGGTGATGTCAGTTGAATATGCCAATGATGTTTTCGACCGGAAAGCGATTTTTGTCGTAGTTCCCAAGATTAAAAATTGAGACATGATTAAAGGCCATGCGCAATAAGGCAGTGGTGGAGAACCCATTCAGAACTTCCGTTACCCAAATTAGAAGACGACACGAAACTCCATGACAAGCAGACACGTAGACAATAAGTCAGTAAATGTCTCTCGCGCTCCTTGAGAAAGTTTTCTCTCTTTATAATCATTAAGAAAATAAAGGTAGAATTTTAAGATAAAATTTATTAATTTTTGTGGCACATCAGCGATATCCGATCCTCACCTATTGTTATGAATTTTGGATAGGCCTAACGACTGAAAGAATACAATTCCAAGTGCAAGTAGCAATGATGGGACTTCTGCGCGGAGTTAACGGTAGGACACTTAGCGACAAAGTGCGCAACTGTAAAATTCGTACAGCCCGGAATGTCGAGCCACTTCTTCGAATCGAAAAGTCTCAGTGACATTGATTCGGCGATGTGTTCAGAAGGTCCCCGGAAAGATCAGCGAGATTTGAGATTGGTGTAGACGGTGAGGTATTTTAAGACCTCATAGGGCTGCTGAGTGTTGACCCGATACGACCTCATGATGTAGAAGCTTGGGGTGCAGGGGGTGCAAACGCACCCTCAAAAGTTTTGATTTGTCAAAAGTTTGGCAAAAATCTCAAAAAATTTGGGCAAAGAAGTTTCGACATTTTTTAACAATATAGGCCTACTAATCAAATTATATTTCTTTTTTACTGAGTGTATAAATAAAAGTTTACTATGTTATAGAAAAACCATTAAAAAGGAAATCAACAAACTGTTTCTAGTAAGTTCGTTTCTTAGTATGTGAGAGTTGATGAGCAACCGACTCACTTGAAAGTTTGGGTAAAAAAGGGCATTTCATTTGTATGTGCTTTGTTAATTGCACACTGTGGGAATCGATTATGCTTCAGTGAACCTACTTTATATGAGTAAAGTCCATGCCAAGACAAATACAGAAAAGCTGTGTTTTTCATTTTAAGTGCAGTTTTGTAGGAACACATTTTGCCATACATTATGCTGCATATAAATGTTTTCAGCTAGGTGTGGGGGTTTTTTGCTGACCGTAATATATGGAATGTGAATGCTGAATGGAACGCCAAACCTCAGAACTGCGAGGCAGATGTAAGAGTAGACTACTGACAAAGTCAGCTGGCTTCTGACAATGTTCTTACACAGCCAGCGTACGTTTTCAGTTGGGTGATTAAAAACCAAATTTCAAGTACCAAATTTTCTATTTTCAAGTGTATGGCAACATGGTGGAGGAAAACAAAATGTATCAGAAACTACAGAAAATTTATAGAGAGAAAATTTGTCGCATAAAATTTTTTCGGGCAAATTTGGGTAAATTCGTGCAGGGTAAACTATCCTTTTCACTTCCCAAAAATTGCCTGTTCCTACACCTATGCCATCACCCTCTCCAGAGGAAAAGCGAGCATGAAAATGAATGAATGCAATGAAAACAGATTCACGGAAAAGCTGGAAGCTTCATGGTCCGACTGACAGCAAAGTTCTAACGTAGGGTAGATGAACTGATTTTGCCGCCACTGGCTAAGAGCCATAGGAGCAAGTAGCCTCGCACGCTTTCGATTTCAGCCAGAAATTTTTAGGAAGTCTTGAAAGTCACTTAAGGCTAGTTGGAGATACGCACAATTAATTGAAGTCATTCAGCAAGCAATTCAAATTTCAATTGCACCCCAGCCTGATACTCACGATTCTAAATTACTGGTCTTTTGACTGAGTGCAACTAGCTATATCGTGATGAAGCAGTTGGATATGTACCAGCCGCATGTAGCCTAACAGCCAAAAACGATGGTTTAGTAGTAAAATATGCAAGGCAGTTGACAGCTTTCCTTGAGCTCTTTCCAGCAGCAAAATTGTGTGGTTCTATAGGTATTTTTACGCAGGAAAACATATTCCCGGCGTTTGCTACGTCACGTAGCAATCACACGATTGCTGTTTTCAGGTGAGCGGTGTAGTACTCGAAATGTAATGACTTCATAGACAAGGGGTCGACAACCTACTGTCCGCGGGCCGAACCCGGCCTGCCAAGCAAAATCATCCGGCCCCCAGCCCCTTCACAAATTGTATTAACTTTGTGGCCCGCCTCGTGGTATTACATTGTATGAACTTACGCTCCTTGCAACTTCTTGTATTGCATACTCATGTGGAACTACTTATGAGAAACCGCACTGTACTATAAATGTACTGTATTACGTATTTTGGGCTTTCGCTATAAACTGTGAACACCAGGAGTGAATCTGATTAAAATTCCACAAATTCCAAGTTTTAACGACGACATCATAAACAGCAAAGAGAACGGAACTCTTGGTGGAAAATTAGTACGGCCCGCCATTCCTTGCAGAATTTGTTTCTGGCCCGCGACTAAGGAAAGATTGCCGACCCCTGTCATAGACATAAATTTACTTCGTTGAAGACTTGAAGTTGTACAGTTCAGCGACTCTGTAATTCGCCTTCGTTGTTCATCAGAAGGTGACTGAACTGAAATCACAATCTCTTTGGCTAAAGCCACTCATGGGTAACCTAATGTACCTTAGTAGTGAGTCTGATTGGATTTATTCGAGACATAGGCCTAGCCAGGAGGGACAAAGGGGCCTTTACCCCCAAAAGTTTAGAAAATATAGTCATTTTGTGCTTTGAGAGGCGCTTACAGAACTAGCCATTACAAGCATTTATGATGAACTACTCAGTAACTTTGACAATAAACTAATAACATGTTCCTTATTTCTAGACTTATCAAAAGCAT
>JGI24021J15306_10000425_pt1 | contig 31411 bp, 16 predicted proteins | sample Ectturendosymbi1_FD_15306 | JGI IMG/M metagenome (IMG submission 15306)
TGAAACAAGCTTATCAAAAAACTGTGTGGTGCCAACGTTATCTTCCACTAAATCACCAGCAAACCTCAATATCTACAATTGAAGGCTTATAAAAAGACGCCAAAAGCCCAAATCCATTGTAACACACCGAGAGACGTAAGGAAAGATGCAAATGTATTATAGTTATCATCGAGTGATCAGGAATGATGTTTTTTGTTCGCTGCTGCATCAAAATCTCATAAAAAGCATATCACAAGCTGTTTTCACTTCAAATTAGTGATAAAATCGACAAATTTTGCCAAAAAATTCAGGAAAACATCGATTATCGTGAGAGAAGATCTAAAAGACTTTCAGTGCAATGCCCCAAAAGCTATCAGCAGCTTGAAGCAAGCAAGAATGCATTCAGTTACAGCAAACCATTTCTTTTTTAAAAGACATTTGGTACATTTTGAGAAACTTTCAAACAGCCAGAGTTATTCACGTACCCTTCACATTGGCACCAGGACGACACTGTGAGCAAAACGAACAAACGGTTTCAAACTTTGCCTGACAGTCATTGAATAATTTGAAAGACGATACACACAGCTTGCACCGGCAGATATTATTTGAGGTCTTCGTAGCAACATCAGATTTTGTATCCGTGCATGCTTTTTTGTGTTCTTCTTGTAGCTTTTCGAAACCCTTCTCATTCAACCCGCTTGCTTTGGGTGAAACGCTTGCAATCGAAGATTTTGACAAGAAANTTTTCCCCAGCTTACTTGAAGACATTTTAGAGGTTGCGTTGCAACAACTGACAGATCTTACAAATTTTTTCTAGGCTCCAACAACGCAGAGTTCGTCCCATGGAAGCGTAGACGAGTCAGACAAGCTTCTGGTTCTTTGACGCAACGGGATGAGTGATTTACTTTTCATTATGCTTTTGGATGCCTCAGCAAAATTTTCACGTGTCTTTGGANTAGCACGTGCACGTGATTCCTTTGAAGGTAGATGAAATCCAATTTCATTTTTATCCNTTTCTAAATATTTGCACCTGAAAACAAAGTTTGAAACAGGATGCCCTTATAATAAGGCGACAGGCTAGAGCCAAGCGCTCCTTCGCAACATAGTTTAAATCGGACGCGCTTGTTGCAAAATTTGAAAAATGCTAAATTTGCTTGTTTTTCAGGTTGATTTTTGGATCTTCTATTTTAAAACAGTGCACATTATTTTGCCACTTCGCACGCTTACATCTACAGTACGCTAGCACAGTTTTTTTAAGGAAAATGTTAGGTATCCGGTATGGACCTGCAGGGACCCGATTTCTCTGATTCTAGGGATCCGATTTTTTCTGATTCTAGGGACCCGATTTTCAATGCTAAAACGCCTTATAAAACACCTGCGCTAGCACATACTTAGTAATAGTATTTGAATTTGCTTGTGCTTTATCACTGCAATTTCAAGTTCCAGACCATTGTTGATCTGATATATTTCGTGGAAACATCGGTCAGCGACTCGAGAGCACGAAATCGCCAGGTCTTTTTTTCCAAAGTGAACGAAAAGAACTAATTGTATGCACTAAAATTGTATGCACTAAAATTGTATGCACTAAAATTGTATGCACTAAAATTGTATGCACTAAAATTGTATGCACTAAAATTGTATGCACCAAACAGATAGTGTATTGTATATCTATTCAAATCAGCAAATGCACTGCAACTTTCCGAACTTTTGTCTTGCAAAACGTCCAAATAAATCATGAACATCTTGAAAGTTTGCTAATAGTCGACTTACTTTTTCTGACCTGGTTCTGAGTCAATGGAAAGAGCAATATTTTTTGTGTTGTTTTGTTTCGCCGGAACTTGTTGTTTGAATTGTTGGTTCGTCCACGGAGCAAGGTCTTTTTTACTAACCAAGTTGTTTTCCTCCTCAAGAGTCCCTTGCTTCGGTAAGTGATGATTCCTTTTTTCTATGGGTGGGCTGTTTGCCTTATTCCCGAGATGGTACAGTGATCGTTTAGTGTGAGGAAATTGACTGGCAACGTAATGGACGTAGTCGATTCCTTTCTTTTTCAGCAGGAATTCGCAACTGAAAAAAACGTCAATTTGAGATTCCACTGGCTGCAAACTTTAACTAATGCACACTTTGAGGAAGATGATTTTTATAAAAAGATTCGCGACTTAATCATTTACAAAGGCGCATCAATTTTTTATAACAACTAATCTTTACAACAGATTTAACTTTGATGCGTTGGAATAACGTTCCTTACGGTAACCTGAAAAACTCTGAAGCTCATTTTGCTTTTGCATCAAAAAAAGTGATTCTAAACAACAGATCGAAAATAATAGACAAAAATATTTTCCCACCATTAGACACAACAAAGACAACTTGTCACATAACTCTACTTTCCATCTCATTAAGCTGGTAAAAACTAAACGTGAGCAAATCAGGAAACGCCATTTATATCAAGTGATTTAAAGGTAGCAGTAGCAGATAGACTAAACCACTGGGGGAACATTTCTTCTGCAACATGGAATGTTTCCAAAGGTCAGAGATTCAAGAAAAAGAACATCAAACAATTTGATATTATTAAATCTATGCAACCAGTACCAATAAAACCTAACTTTGAAAGCAATCTAGTTCACTTATGAATACTCAGACATCCTTCAATTAGTAAAGGTGATGTTGAAATTAAAGAATCATTACTTCCTGAATACACTTGCGCTTGGATGAAAATAAACAAAAACGTTTTATTGGTTATGCCAATAGGACGTTTTTAGTTTGGAATTATCGCCCGGATCGCATGAATACATAGATATACAGTGTGTAAGAGACACATTGCCAAAAGCCCCCTATAAGAATAAAAATAATAAAATAAAGATCATAACGATTCTTGGGAATGCCCGTTAGACAGGATGTGTAAAAACACGATGTACGCAATCACAGCAAAGCAAAAACAGATGACGGAACTTGCTACGGTCTTAGTGAAACAACCTCTATACCAAGCTATGGCATAGATTACTATCAGTTACTGATAAAAAATGTAACAATGCAACCTATCTGTCTAAACGTTTTGAGTACGAAAAATGCCAACAGAAAATGTTGCACATTATCGCTTGAAAAAATGTCGATATATATGTGGAATTTATGACTTGAGTACATTTGTCCGAAAACTCGCAACTCATAATAACGTTACAAGAACAAGATAGCAACTAGCAGCGTGAAATTGCGAGAAAACTTGATGCTACTTAGTTTTCTTTCTTTACTTGCCACAGTGATCGCAAAAGAAATTGTTGCTGTGCAAAAGTAGTACGTTGCTTTATACATAGTAGCTGCGGAAAGAATTATTTCATGCGTTGTAACATAAACTTGTTTGTTGTATGGTATTGTATTATTGTATCTGTTAAGAATTTCTTGCCCATGTGTACTTTTTCTAGCGTTCTTGAGTTTCGCCGCTGTTTGTCATTGGGAGATGCTTCGATAAAGGGCGCGCAGTCTTTGTGTTGTCTAGCGGCGCGCAGTCTGTGTGCTTCGTTCGTGAACTGATTCCTGTTTGTCAGTGTCTTGAAGCCGGTAAAGGCATTGTGTGGAGCGGTGCGCGTGTGCGCTTAGTAAATATTTTAATTCATGTGGTTTCCACACTATAGCACAAAGGAAAGAGGTTGACAGCTTACAAGTGCAGGCGCGTGCGGTTAACACAGCCTTAAACCGTCTTGTCATAGGAATTGGGATCACCGGCACCCGCAAAAATTCCTTAACAGTATCTATCATTTACATGCACGATGTGCATAAAGACGTGTTATGTACATTTGAAAAGAAATAATAATATGCATTGTCGAAAGACGTAAGACAGTCATTTTCGTTTGCGTTGATATCAATTAATTGCTGTCACAATTTAGACTCAGTGATTTGCAGTTTTACTCACTTGGGATACCATCTCGCGTGGTCGTGCCAAGGATCATCAAAGTAGTTCCAGATTTGCAAACCTCCGTTGCAGTAAAAGCAGGCCACTCTATCTGGGTTTTCAACGAAGTAGAATCCAGCCAGAGCTAATTCCCCAGGAGTGGCTTGAGTATGCCTGCTGGGCCATTTCAATTCAAAAGTCGAGAGGCGTTTCAAAAGGTTTTGCATATCTGCATGGGCAGGATTGTTACAGTCGAAGATATCCCATTCACCAGGAGGCCTAAAAATGGCAGAAGTTCGGTTCATTGTTTCTCCACTCTAAAATTTAAATCCGAACTTTTAATGAAAAAGACATACTCGTATTTTTAGTTTTTTGCGGTGCGTCTTTTGAAGATTACAAACATTTTGAAATTTTGTCAATACTCAATTTTGTCAATGTTTGTAATCTTACTACAAGTAATTGTCAGTAATTGTAAGATCACTCTTACATGTAATTGCAAAATTACAAGTAAAATTTTAAGTATTGAGTTTTTTTGCATATTTTTATGTATATGATTGATTAAATCAGAGATTAAGTCCCCATACCAAGATACACACCCAGAACAACGAAGACACGAGAAAGTTCTTATTCTTACACAACGCAATTGCGAGTAAAGACAATAACTGCACAACACAGGAATTGTTCTATCGACGATCGTCCGGTTGAAGAGATCGCCCATTTCTCGATCGCACACATTTGGTCTGGGAAGGCAGTAGGCAACACACTCCGACGAAGATTGCATCCGCTTTGGAGAGTTTCCCTGCTACATGCTGAACGCTTGGCCAGATTGAAGCAAGTTCCAATTTTTAACGTCCTGGCACGACCCGGCCTTCGAACCATGTCGAACAACGACCTACCAGACATGAAGCGAGCGCTCTAACCACTAGGCCACACGTCCGGCCATACCAAGAATTACCTATATTAGTGGCAGTCCGATAAATTTAGTGCCTGGATTTATCGTCGAGCAAGCAAGCAAAAACATTATTTTCGTTTATGTTAATTCGTCTTTTCTCAGATTTCACACCAAACTTGTGACCCAATGATTGTATCACCAGAAGCTTGACTTTTTGAAAAAAAAACTTGGTACACAGTGGTAAGATATTTCAAACAAATGTCACCGTGGGAATGGATAATTTCGTGAGACACAAGTCCCTGGTGTCTGAACACGCGGATTGTGGTTGAATGAGTTTTGGGTTTTCGTCATTCGGATGTAGACCAAACTGAAACTTCAGGGTGTCAATAATAACATCTTAGGGCAGGGATGGCCATACTACGGCCCGTGTGCCGAATCTGGCCGGCCGACCAGTTTAATTCGACCCACCAAAAACCTTGCACATTTTTTCAAGCACCGCGTTTCCGACTATGGACAGCAGAGCAGCAGCATCTCCTCTCGTGTCGGCTTGTCTGCCGCAGCAGCACTTAGCTAGCTGCAAGCAACGCTGTTTGTAGAACAGGGGCTTCCCGCCATGACGTGATTCGGTAACGTTGCCGCGAGCGAGCGTAAGTAACGTAAGTAGCGCTGTATCCGACCCTCCAGGCAGTCGGGATTTCGGCCCTCGGGTCAAAAAATTGGCCACCCATGTCTTAGAGGAAGTACCTAAGATTTACATCAACCACAGCTTGGTACGATCATCGCGCAAGGATCGCAAATATTCGCACTTCATTGCGATGTGTGCCGGAAAGGGTCAGTTCGGCGACGCCGTTTAGGCGATGGACGTTTCGGCGATAAATCAGTTACAAGACATGACACTTTTTACGGGAACGCTTTGGTGAACTTTTTCAAAAATTGGATTTAGCTTTAGGGTTAAGGCAGTAACGCAGCCGGAATGAGGCCGAAGAGGCCATGACCCCCTCCGTAACAAACTTGCTAAGATTTTTCACTAGTGCTTCGTATCAATTTCAACTGCTCGATGCTGACTGGCAGAAGATATTTCACGTCATATCCGGCTGTCATAGACCAGAAATTGAGCTATGACATCAAAAAGATCCTTGTGCAAAATAGCTAAAGAATTTACTTTGATGACGTCAGTGAACTAGCCCCTCCAGAACAAAATTCCTGGCTGCGCCACTGAGTTAAGTTTAGATTTAAGGTTTAGTTTTAGAGAAAACAAACATCCTGTGTAATGTAACCTTCGAAGTGCAATAAAATTCGCCTATAACGATTTTGCCTATAACGACAGTTCGCCTTTCACGATGCTTTTTCTTCGGTCCCGGCAGAATCCCTGCATTTTACGTGCATTAGAGTGCGGCTACTACATGGTCACTTGGCCCACAGCGACGCTTTTTATCAGACCCCGCAGGATATTTTGTTCGTGTATAACAACAGTTGCAAGTTTTCTTAACAGTTTGAATTAGCACGGCTGTGAAGTCGCCACACAAACCTTTTATGACCGAAAAGTAACGCAGTTAAGCTTGGATCGGGAAATGGTTGAGCCGTGGGTGTGGCGTAACAATGACATCAGGGAGTCGATGGAAATCGTTGCACGTTTCACTGTAATGTACTGTATTCAGTGGCGTAGCCAGCCCAAAAACTGGGGGGCAAAAATTTGTGCGGTCCCGAATGTTTGATTTTAGATGAATAATATTATTTTGTTTGCCATACCGCCTCTCAAAGCATAAAATGACTATATTTTCTAAAAATTTGGAGGGGGGAATGGCTCCATAGGCCCCCCTGGCTAGGTCTATGGCTGTAATAGGGACTGTTGCGACTGTAGTCAATTTGACCGAGTCTTGGTAGAGCGGTGAGTAGAATGTCAAGTAAAAGAAGCAGTAGGCCTTCGTGGAAAATCTTCTCTATTAAAATTCAAAACATGTGCAAGATAAAGCTATCATCTCAATAAGAGCACAAACGAAACTCAGTGACTTTAGTGCAAGAACGTAATGCAGTGCTGTACTACTGTATGCTCTATATTGCATGTACATACAACTGCCAGTGTTTTCAAATTCTTGTTTCTGATTTTCTTATCCGAGTATTCGCGAAAACACGATACAGTAAGCGGAAATTTTAATCAAAGAACACTTTTAACCCTTCGCAGGCTCTGGCCTTCAACTTAAACGCCGTTTAGGAACGATTTATTGTAGTTCGGCTATAAGGTCTGTTCGTCTATGGCAGGGGTGTGCAACAGGCGGCCCGCGGGGCACAACCCGGCCCGCCAAGCCATTTAGTGTGGCCCTTGTCAACACTCTGATTTTTCCCCATTTTGCATGAAAATCCTAATGTGCATGAAAAAACTTAAGTGTACATGAAAAAACTAAATTTTTCGTGTGGCCCAGCTAGATGTCTGAAGTTGGTTATATGTCCCACCAACAAGAAATGTTGCACACCCCTGGTCTATGGCGACAGTGGCGTAGGCAGCCCAAAAATTTGGGGGGTGCCAAAATGTGTGATTTTAGGTGAATAGCACTATTTTGTTTGGACAAACGCCTCTCAAAGCACAAAATGACTATGTCTTCTAAAAATTGGAGGGGGCATGACCCCTTTGCCCCTCTGGCTACGCCTATGTATGGCGACGCTTCTCCGAGTGATGTTATAGGGCAATTCTATTGTATTACAAAAACGTACTTTTTTGGTATTAAACATTTGCAATCACCATCGCCAAAACGTCCCATCGCCGAAACGGCATCGCCGAACTGTCCTAGACCCATGTTTGTGCCCCATGAAGTTCCATGGGCGGTATGTAATTTGCGTATTTAGACAACGATTTTTTGAATCGTTTCTCTGTCACTGTTTGCATATCACAAAGTGAAAATATAAGTTGATGCGTTATTCGTTGCTGTGCTCTCATGAAATGAATATTTCGCTTGTCAGACATCTTTTGATACAACATAAGAACATTGCACAAAACTGTTTCATTAAAAAAAGCTTGTTTTATATTATGATTGCAGTGTATGTCCACTACCTTTCATATGCAGTCTGCATTTCACATTGCTCCCAAAAAAATTCAAAAGTTATTGGTGGAAGTTAATACAAAATCTGCAGGGTAAGTTTGTATTGCAGAAGATGCACTCAGTGAATGAGACTAAAAATTATCTTGTCTTTTGCTGTTGACATAACAGTGTGTTTAATATGAAGCGTTTATTGATGCACTTTAAAAGGATGCACAAAAAACAAAAACGTCTCAAAAGATTTGTAACATTCCTTTGGTGTTATTAAAGAGTGGCAATCCTTATGCGCAAGCCCCACTATTGTTTTGTTAAATCAGTACAGACAGTGCGAGGACAAGCGATATCCATCTCGAGATTCACAAACCATAAAAATCAATTCACCGTTCAGGAGGTTGTGCAACAGTGTTTTGCAAATCAGCAACCAAGTCGTCTACGGATTGGTATTCCCCATCACCGGTGGTAGTAATATTTCTGCAAATGCACAAAAACAAGGAGCGATGAAAATCAAAAGTTTTATATTAGAATCAACTTCCTGACCACAAAGCAAATTTTTTTTTTGAATTTATTTCTTTCACATGTTGCCCAGGCCAGTCATCATGAAAGCTTTTGTGGGAATCGTGCCATGGCAACACATTCAAGCCTTTTGTGCAATTCGATAAGCAAGAAAAGCAACTCTTTTTGAAAAAATTTCAAAATGAAGCTACCTCATTAGGTGTTGTTTAACAATGTCTGGTGGAAAGCCAATGCATATGGCAGTTTGGACGATTTCGCTCTGCATGGCAGCTTGCAATTTGCCTTTGATGTTCCACCAAGAAGACGTAACAATTGAATAATTCCTTTCTCCAACTTTGTCAGTTGACGTTGACAACCAACAGGAAGATGCAAAAGCTTTATTTGAATGTTGATTTCTTTGCCGTTCTCGGGTTTGTGTTTCAAATCCTGCCGGGCGCTTGAGATAGGGATATTGCATGACGACTTGCAGAACATATTCCCTGCTTTTCACGTTCAGCACATGAGGACAACTAAAACACAAAAGAAATACGGAAGAAACAAAAACAACAAAACCATACATTCATTTACATGACGCAGATGATGGTTGGAAAGCAATGTGTGAAGAGCTGTGAGATATGCACATGAATAAGTGAGTCAAGTGCGAAAAGTGGCAATGGAAGTTATGAAGCGGAAAGCACTGCAGCAACCATAGCATTGTAGTTGCAGAACAGGGGAGACACGTAACAACGGCAAAAAGCAGTTTTTGTCAACACAGACCATACGAAGAAGCAAAGTCATTACTCATGGCCCATTGTGACGTATCACAGTTGCACATATATCCCGCATGGTGCATAAATACTACAGAACATGGTATAAAAACGCTTAACACTATACTTGCGACTGAAATTCAAAGCTGCTTTTGAAAAAGCTCTTTAAAGAAACAAACTACGTACTTCGGATACCACTTTGCGTGTTCGAACCAAGGATCATCTTGAAATTGCCAGTTTTGCATTCCTCCATTGCAGGAAAAACATTTAACTTTGTCATCAATTCCAACAAAATAATAACCAGCCGCAGCCAAATCTTTCGGTGAAGCTTTAATGTGGCTCGGCCAATTCTCGAAAGTTTTTAATCTTGCACTGAAAATCTCCATTTGCTCGTGTAGTTGCGTGCAGCCACGTGGGTATTCCTGCTTTTCAACAGAAGTCTGAAAAATCATAGCGAAGTTTTGACTACATGCTACAGTGAAAAACAAGTCTCAAGTTCTTCCAAACACTTCATTTCCAATGTGCAATCGGCGATACTACAGTAAATTAATTGCAGACGCATGAAGTTTGAATCAGTTATTATGATAAAAATAATCGAGTGTTGTAATTATTTGCTTATCTGGGATGTTAGCGTTGAAAACACTTTTCAACAAATACATGTCAAATTTATTTAATGACAGTTGTGGTTAACGTTTGTCTCAGCAATGATTGTGACATACGAAGCGTTGTCACATTTCAGGCCGATACCGAATAATGGCTAAAGTTTTTGCAACCACTGTCTGGTGTGATGCGAACAGGTAAGGTGAAGGGAAGCAAAGTGGTTAAACCAGTGGACTAACCCTTTTTCAGGCTTGCGGCATCCTACAAAAGAGAAATATAATTTGCGGCACCTGGTGTTGGTAGCTATAAAACGCGCAATGCAGCACAGGCAATAAAGAACGTACCTAGACAAGCGGGCTGCCAGAACCTGCCGAGCCGTGTACTCAGGGTTCGCGTTTCCAAAAAACGACAGTTACAATGGACGAGAAATGCCGCATTCGATCGGACGCGCGCGCGGTTGTCGGTCGGCCGCGAGCTCCGCCTGAGGGCGGGCTCGCCAAATTAGCTCGCGGCAACCCAGGGCATTGTAAATGACACTCTAGGTGAACCACTGGACTAAACCATGGAGCACCGTAATTCAAATGATTAACGATGTACCAGTTAATCGATCGATGTAACTTTAAAACTTCTGATACAAATACGTGTGCAGTGTTCTTCATAGGAGTACACGACATAGGATGCGGTCCATTCCATTTATTTTCATTAATTTCGGCTGTAAGTGTAACGCAAAACTGCCGTTTGAAACAAAGAGCTTTTCTTACGAAAAAGTACATGTGAGCAAGAAAGCTGTGCACGTTCCCATCTTTTGTTACGTGGATAATTCATCATGCTTTATTACTGTTGATAGTACAAAATGTGCTGGTGCTGTTTACTAATTAATGTTAATGCTGCAATCAAAACTGACACTGAGCTTGCAGTAATTCTTTCATCGCTATTACAATTTACAGTGTTTCCGAAACTGTGTACCGCGGCACACTGGTGTGCCGCTGAAGAGGCCGAAGTGTGCGGCGAAAGTTTTATGTTTTGACAAAACCTTCTGTATGTTACATCACCTCCGTTGGAAAATTTGTGAAGAGTAGGTTTTTATGAAGTAGGTGTGCCGCGGCCAAATCCAGTATTTATTATAGTGTGCCGTAACGAAATAAAGTTTGAAAAGCGCTGATTAAGACTCTGTGTTCGACAATTGATCATCATTTGAGCTGACGCTTGTTGACCGATTCTGCGAACAATTGCTTGGGCTGCTTTCAGAATTATAACAGCGCACGTAATTTGCTGCAGATAGTGGTGAAGTAACGCTTTGAGTATTTCTCGGTTTCGTTAATGCGAGGTTTAAGAAACCGTGCTCAACGGTTGATAGCCATTTGATTGAAACTTGTCTGATTCTAACAACGCCTTTGTACGCTGCCTTCCTTCATGTGCCCTCTAAAGCGAATTCTACAGGGAATACAAAGTTGCAGAATGGTAGATGCACAGAATTCGTGAGATATGGAATAAGCCAAACGTCAGTTGCGCCGTTGGAAATGTCGCTGAGTTCGAGGAAAGGCAAGGGCCGCGACAGCAACCACTTGCTCTTCATTACATGTATTAACCTATTTATTAACTTTTGAACTAGGCATGACTTCAAAGAAGCTAACTTGTAGCAACTTTATAAGGTTGACCTTGTTGAATATTTTCGAATGTAGGAAATGTTTTTGGAAGTCCATCAACAACCATTCAGTAATTACAGCAAATTCCATGCAGTTTCAAAATAATTCAACCAAATACCTGGAATTGCGGCACAAGTAACCTTCACCAGGTGTTCCAAACCACTTTTTCAATCACAGCACTGAATCCACTTGTGCAAAGCCGGTCCATTACAACCTTCGAAGCCTACGTGTAGAGCTTCTTACACAAATATGTGGTAACCGAAGAAGTTATTTTGACTGAAATCATGCTTTGTCGTAATACAACGCTCGTCAAGCACTGATGCCTGTAAAATAGAAGATACAACGTTTGGTCTCATCACAACAGAAATGGTTGAATTGTTCGGATACGCTGAAAACGATCCTGCTCTATTCTGCTGCAAACTTCGCCCTCAGCTTCTACAAGTATAATACGGTTATAGACGACTTTGAGTAGAAACATTAACGGTATTGTTTTAGTATCCTGCTACGTCCGCGAAGTACTGGAGGTAATTTATGTGGCCTCACGCCTTTATATATATAAGAAATTTTGCACTGCTTCGTATAGCTAGTTAGAAGAACCTTTTTCACCCTTCAAACAAATTCTCATATTGCCAGACCTTCAACTGACTGTGTGTTCACAGTCCACCATACACAGTGTGGAGAGTCTGTCTTTTTCTTCGCTCGCGGCTGAAATTTCGTTTGCACAGGGTGCTGTGCATTGTATTCTTACTACATGATTCGTGAGTGCTAAGATTGCTGATAGGAGAAATCGTTCGTTTCTGAGAGGCAAGAATCAAACGTGTTCAAGAGCTGAAATATGTCTATCGCAAATGTTTCAGTCAGACAGCGTCAGCAATAATTTCGTAACTAAGCACACAACAATTCAGCCACCCATCGTTTGAAGTAGAAATATAGATCATCCACCAAGATCACTATGTTACGAGTTGTTCAACTTGCTGTTATATAGGGGATGTGCTAAACATGCTTTCTGTTTGTGGCGACTTCATATATCTCAGTGATTTGTGACACAGGGATGCAGAACGTATTTACTCTCGTGGGCCGCATGAATTCTAGAACATCATAGCTGGTGGTCCACAAATAATTGCTTAGTTTTATCTTATAATTATACCTTCATTTTCATACGAAAAATCAGGAGAGCGAAATATAAGAGGCCTCTGGAGCCGAAAAGGCTGCTTCAAACCAGACGCGAAGTGAAAGCAAAGGCGATGCGACGTTTTTTTCGCGCAGAAAACTGTTCAGATTGAACCAAGGTTGTGGAGTCGGAGCTGGAGCCATAAAAGAAACTTTGACGTCCGGAGCCTGAGGCTAAAATTTGAGTTCCAGCACAACAGCCCGGTATTGTACCCGAATATTACGTGGTATGTGCAAATCGCGACATGCGAGGAAGCATCATTGAGCAGTGGCGTAACTGGAGGTTTGAGCCAGGAGGGAAAACTTCGCTAAAAGAGACCCCCGGCCACTGTAGGGGGACCACTAGCCAACACTCTGAAAAACGTGAGAAATGCTGGTGAATCCGGATGTGGATGGTTGTACTAAAACCCTAAATCACCGGAAAATACCCCGAAAACGCAAAAAACAATAACTTACTGAAAACCTAAAGAATACTGAAACCGAAATAAAACGTAATAAAACGTAAGGCCCGCTTTTAACATTTAGCTTGTCAGGGATGCCATTTACCCCTCTTCCCCCCTCAAGTTACGCCACTGGCAATGAGGATAGCATGTCGTGTCTCTGAGGAGGTTTTATCGGCATGAAACTTTGTTTACTGTTGTAGTGAGGTTGTATAGCTAGGAAAATATTTGGAAGGCCAGGCATACATATTCACATATATATAAATATACACCTGATCTTCTATGTAGGAAGAGCAGTGTACACTTTCTAACCCATGTCGATATCGGGTGGTGACACACTTCGTTGTCCACATTCAAAAGGTAGGTCACAAACTGTACAGTACCAGCAGAATAGAAGAGTAGTTACCTGATAAAAACTTAAACTTGCAATGACTGATATCTGACGCCACGGCATGCGAAAAATTGGACATTTGCTCCTTCACTGAAACAAACTATAGATTCCCTTTGGGCTTAACCTACAGTCATCTGAAACCAGGAAGCCATAGTATGCTTTTATTCAATACAACTTTTCGGTGTTTTAGAAAAGCTGTTGATACCACGCTGCAAATGTTCAGGCAACTCACGCGAAGAGCGAAGCCGTCGTTGCTCGAGCAACAATGGAGCGGCAATTGCGAAGCGAGCGCGACGCTCAGCCGGAGATTTCCCATGATAATAAAAGAAACAAAATCTCGCGGCGCAGCTTCGCGTGTGGTTTGACTTAAACCAGGGACGCCAAACTGCGGGCGGAAAAGCAATTTCATCCGGACCGCAAAGTCATTGTGTCGATAGCGAAAAAATAACACATTTACGAAAAATGTGTTAATTTGGCAGAATGTAGCATATCCCGAAACAATCAGATTACCCAAGAAGTCCGGCCCTCGAACTGTTGTGGAATATCTTTAAGTGGCCCTCTGACAAAAAGCTTATGGATTCCCTGCTTTAAACCAACATCCTTACTCATTGTTTGCATTTTTTAGGCCAGGTAGATTTGTTGCTGACTGCTTGCTGCAACCTACAGACTAGTCAAAACGGAATTCGTTGGTAAGCAGAAACTTTGACAGTAAAGACCGGTTTAATATCAAGCCAAAGGTTACAAGTTGCAGGTACATTAATATATTTTGATTGATTCAACCACAAAAGCACTAAAAAATGCTAAAACAGGCGTGCATCCCACCATCTACAATTTTCTGAGCGTCAACGCAAGATTTCCGGGATTTTACTGGAATTCACCAAGTTCTAGCAAACTCACATTCTTTCTTACTGGCAAAACGGCTATTCAAATTTTCAAGCTTGTATGGGAATGAGTCACTTTACGTGCGATGAATCAGTGCCTACTCCTACTAGCTACACCAAACTTCCGCGAAACGGAAAAGAACACCTAAGCGAGTCATATCACTAGCAAATAACTACACCTTTCAGTGCAGATGTGTAATATTTCTGAGCGGTTCAGCACCAAGGCATTTCTAAATCATTCTAATTTTCAATTCTGCCCTTCATTTAACGAAACAAGGGCGCCACAACAGCTGCGCAGCCAGCTGCGTAAATGCGTGAATTCTAAAGGCCACGCGTGGTGATGAGCAGCGCTCAGCTGAAATCACCAATGAAAAAACCAGGGGATTCCCCAGGTCTTTGCCGAAACGTGCTTTGTGTGGTATTTGAGTAGCTCGATCTCATCCGGAGACCTAATCAGAGTTGCCAGGTTGGCGTTTTAACCCCAAATTCCAGAAATTTGGCATTTTCCACAGTGGTTTGGCATGAGAAAATGCTGTTTGGCATGTACTAGATCATTTTCAGCTTGTTCGGCATTTGTTGATGTTATTTCGCATGTTTTGATAGCGATATGGCGTATTTGGTCCATCTCAACCTGATAAGCCTAATACATTTTCTGTGGTTCTGTGTGACAGCACTTGCCGTACATATTTTATGGAACTGTGACATACCAAACATATCAAACACTTGTGTACCAGATTCAAAGTAATTACAAACTACAGCGTCTTGCCTATTCGTATTTTCAAAACCTATATTTCATTGGTTCAAACACTTATACATACTTCTTATCAAGTATTTTCCATAAGAGAAGGCGATACTTTTGCGGATTAACAATTTTTTGTTTTTATATTTGTAATAATTCTAGGCTTCGTTCCATAAATACATTGTACAACATACCGTGCTTTGGCCATTACTCATCCAGGTAATTCAAACCTGACAGCTATCTGCCTGTTTCAGCTTAGGTTAGCATTTTTTGAAGCTAATATGTTGTGAAATTTCGCATTTTTACTCTATTTAGCCCTGGCAAACCTGGTCCTAATACAGCAAGCAAAAACCAATAAAACATCACTGCAGAAAGATTTTTTCGTCCTTACAAAAATCTTGGTCGATGCCTACAACTGTAGTTGCACTTTGATGCTGAATGTGGTCACGCTGTTGGCTTTGGTCTTGCCGAAAAAGAACATTGAATTTGCAGAAAAATCTAAAGTTTCTGCTATTTGGATGGTATGTTTTTGGATGGTAATCCTGATTAGCTTAACCGGCTGCAGACATCTAATGTAAAAGGGTACATTGCATGCTAAACTTAATCAAAAGGTGATATATCTTGTCATAGGATGCATTTTGACATATGATCAGCCTGATAGGAAAAGTCTTCCATGTAAAAGTCATGTTGTCTCAAGAAAAGCAGCCGTCAGTCGATTTTTTGCCTACATTTTTCACGAAGAGTTTTTTTCAACCAAAGTGGGGAAAACGTAAAATACGATCTCTTCTTTGACAAGATGGGAAACGAGAACGGAGTTTTTTTGCTTGATGCTAAAGCATGATCTGCATTTTGTTGGGTTGAATATTTTTATCGACAGCGGCTACGAACAAAGCTGTTCGGCTTCGGTCTCATTACTATTAACTCACAAAGCGCCAGAAAATAGCTTTAACCTGCTATAGTAATTCAGGCCGCCATTAGACTACTTTTCTGTGTCTGCAATAAAACGAAAAATTCCCAAATAACTGCAATGAACTTGAATATTTTCGAAAAAGTATGTGTGGCCTGTTATTTGCAGCTAGCATTGTCTAAGTTCTGACCTTTTGAAATCAATGCGACATCGAGCCAGAGTTGAAAAAGGTCGGTTCATGCATAGAAGAACTTTCGTATTTTGCTCTAAGATATAAGAGAACATTCACATATTTACCATGAGAATTACCGTTAATATTTCAATCCCTGTTGATCACAAGCCATGTTTCAAAGCGTATATAAACTGATTTCAGACCTAAATTTCTATTTTTATTTGGAACATGGGCGTCGGAATGAGGGGCCATGGGGGACGAAATGTTTTCCGTGGATTTTAAATTTTTCAGTTTTCTGTTGCGTTTTTAGCAATAAAGGTCGTTTTATTAGTTTCGAGAAGAAAAAATGAAATTTCACCATTTTGGCCCCGCTGCAAATATCTTTATGGCTATCCCTGGAAAAATCCACAATTGGACTCCCTAGAAAAAAATCTTTCCACGTCCATGATTTGGAAGCTACGAACTTGCTTTTGCGAAATGCACTGCTGAAACAAAATTACCTTAAAAAATGCTAACGAAGCGATACTCTTTACTCTTCCAATAGTTGTTACTGCAAATGTGTTTTTCTTATTAATTGTTAAAACGATTCTCGTCTTATTAACATCAACTTTTCCATCGGAAGATATGAGCAGGCAGTTTCAATCACTGGACCTTTAAATAAGTACGAATCTTGAACTTATTTACCAATCATTATCCTGTTGATGGAAAGAAATCCTTTCTCAGCACAGAATCTGACACTTAGATCTTACAGAGTATGTATTTTGCCTACAAAGTAGGCATCATCAGCTCTTATTCAAATTAAATCAATCATTATCCTTCCCACAGTTCATCTAGCACAGTGTTTTTAGCTGAAGGTAATTTCTTGTATACTTACTCGTTCTCGAAAAATAGCTAAGACAGTTGTTTACGTTAAGAGAGTTGTTTATGTTTACAATGCTGTGTATGGCCTTTATCACGATTGTGGATATACATATGGCTACGAATGCGTAGTCGTGACGTAAGACCAATTTTGTGATACAGGACATTTCAAATCATGAAAATATAATTGTGTTTCAAATACATGTGTATATCTTTGTCCTGCCGATTGCAGATTTATAAATCATTCTTATTTCGAAAAAATTAAATTTTGGTTTTGTCATCATGTTTATTGAGCAAGGCCGCAACGTTTTGCCGTTGAAACAGAAAAGTTTGCTGTAAATATCTGTTCTCATGGGCAATCTTTAGAAAAAAAAATTGGCTTTGAGAAACTGGTTTACCTGAAATTTACTTAACACTAATGTAAATTGCCTAACACTGAACACCTGCAATTTGTTAAAACAAAAAACATGGTTTCTTGTTTTGTTCATAAGCGAAAGAAAGGTTGAGGGATATTGCGCAAAATTGAATTTCCCAGTAGTTCGAGAACTTTCGGTCCACTGCTGAGCTGCCGATCAAATGCTAACTTATTATTAATACACTTTTGGCGGAAACTAATAGATCTTGCATCTGATCTGCTGGATTTCTTTTTCAAATATCTTTTTTGTGTCTTGCAAAAAAATAGCATCAGTAGTGTTGAAGTTCGCGAAATCATAGCAGTTTTGTGATAGACAAAAGGAAAATATTTAGTTTTCAAAGATTGCTGTAATGCGAGGTTTCTGTGCCAAGGTAGCCAAATTTGTGAATCATGAATGAGTTATCATGTTTGCTTCAGGTTCAAGGTTGTTTTGAAATAAAAACGAACCGGCGGAAACGAGTAAAAACGCGACTATTGGCGGAAAACTGATATGCAATGGTTTCTATTTTCCAATATCTGAACATCGCCTGTCCCTGCTGTTTGGCCTAATGTAACGGCATAATTACCTTTGAAATACTACAAGAAAAGATTCGTTTACGCCTTATTTGTGCATTCCCAGCACTATTTTGCTTTTAAATTACATCGTCTTTTTATGAAAATATGTATGTATTGCAAGGAAAACGATACGTAATAGAAAAACGAACAAGCAGTAATTCGTATTGCCTAACACAGGCTGGTTCAATTTTAATGGCAAATATGTCATTGACGATAAAATAACCAAATTTTATCAATTTTCGCTCTGCAGATTGGACACGTTCTTAAAGCTGAGGCACAATCACTACAACAGCAAATATGTCCGCAAGGGATAAACACACAATTACTGTTTTTATCCAGGCAAACTTTGCACATTTGTTCTTGCTTAATTTGCTCCAATTCTGCTTTGAAGCTAAGCTTGTTATCTTCTTCAATTTTCAAATTGGCGGCTGAAGATTCTAGGTTTTCATTCGGCGATTTCTTGTACACTAGTTTCTTGCTGCCAGATGCAACTGGTGCAATCGCAACATTGGATGGTGCAGGTGAGCTGAACAAGCCTTGGCTGGAGACACCAATTCTGTTGCGCGCTTCCTGGGCAGCGAAAGGAGAGTAATTTCCAGGTAAATCATCGGTTGATACTTTGCCCATTCTGGCTGTTTCAGGGAAAGTACTCGCATTGTCAGTGTCCATTGGTTCATGCAATTGCTCTTCTTCCGTCTCAAATTGCTGTAAGTCACTTACGAGTTCTTGGACCGAATGGTATGGTTTCTTGCCGGTTGACAATTTTCTGTAAACGCATGAAAAATGATTACATCGCACGTCTTAATATTATCAATGAAGATAAAAATTACGATAGATTTCCGCAAACCGCGGTCAAAAGCAGAGCACATATTATATCTCAGCTTCTCAGACAAAAACATCTTCGTATTGACAGCACTGACACTGCAATCCTCGCGTTTCATTATGTTGTGTTTATAGTTATTCTTTTGCTGGTAAACACTTTTTCGCAAGTGCTTAGAACCATATAAAATGGTATGTATATCCAGACAGTGTGACGACAAACCAAATACATGCAAAGCGTAAGTAGCAAAAGTCAAAGTTACCTTTGAAGAAGTTTTTCGACAAGGTATATTTGGAATCCAAAGTTCAATGCTTCTTTAACTATTTCTGTCCGCATTTCATCTTGTATTTTGGCTTTTATGGAACACCCAGCTGCATCAGCAGATGAACACTTGGCAGGTATTGGTTCATCAGCGACCACTACGCATGTGTTAGATGTATCATACGATGAATTCGAGTGTTTATTTGGTTCTTGTTGTTGGTAGTGTTGTTGTTGGGTGTTTCGACCGGCTTCTGTTCCAGTCAGGTTTGGGCGCTGAAGATTGGGAAAGTGGCCTGCCACTTGTTGAACGTATTCGATTCCTTTCATTTTCAGGACATATTCGCACCTGAAGGATGTAACGGAATCATGTTAAGCAATTTGCAACGCCACCAATCGACAAGTAATAAATAAATTAGCCAGACAAATTGCTTTGTTCGCAGCCGTTGTAGTTTTATATAATGCTGAGTACTGTACGACAACAGCTACTGGCGGCTAATCTTTACAACCATGTGCACTGGCTTTAGACGCCTTGGAAGTATTTGACGGTTCCAGAACGCCAACAAAACGGCGAATTTCAACAACTTTGATTTTTTCAGCCCATTTCAAGAAGAGTAAACGACATGCAAGCAACCCTTATCAGCAACAAGATAAATAGACGATAAATACTCCACTTACTCGGGATACCACTTGGCGTGCTCGAACCAGGGATCGTCATTGTAATGCCAGTTTTGTAGTCCTCCGTTGCAGTAAAAGCATTTAACTCGATCTCGATCTCCCAAATAGAAAAAGCCAGCTTCGGTCAAATATCTCGGTGAAGCTTTTATGTGGCGTGGCCAGTTTTTTAGGTACGTTTCTATTCGAGCTTTAGATGTCTCCATTGATTTCGTGATTGGGTGTTGACACTTGAACAATGTCGCCTGACGCAAACATCTGAAAATGGAAATTGACTTTTTGTTAACATCGTGAGAAATACAACTATTCCTATCTTTCAATGCACATGACAAATTGGGTTATAACACAAAAAGTTGCTTTCAGCACAAATGCAGAAGTTATTTGCAAGAACTTAATTACAAGACAAAGTTTTACAAGAATAGTGCAAGTGGCAATTGACATGCATTTCATCATGTATAATGATGCATTCTTGCATACAGCTATGTTGCAATTAATGTTTGTGGAATTGACAACGAAAAAATGCATAATGTTGCACTTTTACTTACGATTGCTTTGGACAAGGGCACCTGCAGTCACTTTCTTCGGTAAACGGTTGATTTAGTTGTTTCGCTTGACTGAAAAAGGAAAAAAAATGGGGAGCATAATAAAAAACAGAATTGCTGTTTGAAAGTTGCACAAACAAGGAATATCTGCAGCTTAAGAAATACGTTTTTTCACACTTTACAGGGCGTTGCACGAAAAACAGCTTCTGAATCAAGCGAAAGGAGCTCATTGAGGCAAGATGTGTCGCAAGCGGCGGGCGCTACGCAAACTTAGCTCACAAAATACTTGCACCTTTTTTTCTTGCAGATAACAAAGCTTTTGCTGAAAATCATAGATCATGCTTCGAATTTATCATCTTTGGTTTCCTACTTCTTCTATTTGCCAGAAATTTTCACAAAAATTTAAGTGTACCACGCAATAATTAAGAAATTAACGCCAACAACTGGTTTCATTTAGTGGCCTGGAAGATATGGAGCTGCTATGGGACTTAGTGTTACGTGGCTTTGTCGCCACACAAGCTCCACTCTATGCTAATTTTTTTACAATTGAATGCTTAGGGACAAGTGGCACTTAGCAACGTGCTCCGAAGTTGGACCTATAGCGAGCAAATTATCTTGAAGGTTGTTTTGTTTCTGCCTCTAAAAATCATTATTAAACCTTATTCGACTGTTGAGTCGATTAAATGTATTGACTAAGTTTGAGAAATGCCGGGATGAATGTGATGCAGCAGGCCTTGCAGGAAATGCGGCAGACAAAGGTCTAATTTTTTAAAATTGAAGTTAAGCATAAAACTCTAAGACAACAGACTTAAATGACTGCAAAGTATGAGCTTCAAACATTTTGATGCTAAAACTTTTCGCAAATGTAACCCAAAAGCGTGTACGTAACATTAGCGATTATCCAAAGTTCATTTCTTTACCCATTAGTGTTTTCAGCAAGCAAGGTTGTTTGGGTAAAAATTTTTAATATTGGGAAGAACGTATTCGAAACTAATGCATGTGAACAAAATACATGTTTACATTTTCAAACAAACCAGGAACTTAAATCTGAATATGACATGCACTTATTGAACCACTGGTCTCTTTTGGTTTGGTACTACATAGCAATTGCACAAGACCTTTTAGGCTCAACTCACCAGTAGGACTGACTCGAGCAACCAGAGATGACAACATGGTTCGACATTTGTGAAGGCACTAACCAAACTGCAGGTGCCCTTGAAACACGGCTTCACTGAGACTTGATCTATATGCTTTCCTCTGGTTCCTGATTATAAACTCTTTCCGACACTGAGAACGACCAGCATTATAAGTACCATACAAGACCGTAAAGCTTCAGACAGACAAACCCGGGCTGGTTCTGCTTCAGATACCACCAGGGGAAGCCCCGTGGTGTTCGCAGCAAGAGAAGTCCCGGATGATTTGTCACAATCGTGTCAGCCGTGTCAGCCACGTGCCACGCAACTCGAAACAGCCTTGCATCAATGTGGCGTATACAGTGGCATGACGAAAAACTATTTATCTACATTTGTTCCGTGGGATTTTTTCCAATTTACATTTTTAGACGTGAGCAAGTATATCTGAAACGTGTGAGGACCAGTGATGAACACGAGCAAATATAACTTTCAATTATTTGAGAATCAGTCTTTTCGCAACTTCAGTTGTCATTAACACAATGCCTCTACGTAGGCTAAACAAACACGCAATGTAGTAAAACATGAGGTAATAAGGTTGATTTTCCTGATATATATACTTTCACAAGATTTAAGCTTGTGAAACATCATTCAAATGACTTTTTGTGCCAAAAGATTAAGATTAGATTTGCAGACATACTGTAGACGGATTACAATCCTTTCTGGGTGTAAAGAAAGGGTGCCAAAATTTTGTGATGTGTAGAGTAGACAATCTTCACAAAAAGCTTTTGGAACGTAAAAAGCGTTTCTCGCAGATGCAGAAGACAAACCCGTTTTGTTAGAGCGTTGTGGTAAGAAATTTAATGAAAATTAGTTTAGAGAATGGTTTGTTTCATCAAAGAAACCCTGAAATAGTGGTTCTCAACTTTTGTGGTCCACGGACCACCTTTTCAAAAAATATCAGATGAAACACTTTGCTATGTTGACACCTCATAAACAAATAGTCTAGTCTTACATAAATTATTCGCAGTAGCCAAAAGGTTGCAATTGTCAGGAACGTTTCATCAAGGTTTTATGGAATTCTCTGTGGAACACTAGAAATTCCAGGACTCCGTTGACATTCACATCCCTAAAAGCACATTGTAAAACTATTGAACCGACAGAAATCGGGTTGCAATGATGGATATTTAGCCTCATTCAGTATTTATCAAGTAGAAAAAAGTCTTTTGTCAGCTTTGCAAAGACCTTGAAAATATGTTGATCAAAACTGATAGATAGGAAGATTGAAAAAATAGTTTAGAAGTTACTCACCTCTTCACCATTACTTTGTATTATAGTTACGATATGCAAGCCTCTGTGACATTATAATTGTTTCGCAATGATGTATCTTGTTTCAAAATCACTGCGCTTTTCCGACCTTTCAAACTGCTTTCGAAAATGCAAATTGCGGCGCAATCCATGGTCGTGGTTTCGGCACCGAATGGAATCAATGTAGTTTACTGTAGCAAAGACAAGTTTTCAAGTTAAGATTGGAATGTAGATAGGGAAACTTCAAAAAATCTGAAGTTGCACTTTGTGTGCGTGGTGCCTAGTTGAACGTCGGTGGTACTTCACCATTCCCTCGGACTTTTTCATATGGTGTATGTATCAACCCCATCGGTAGTTATCGAGGTTTGCGTACAAGGCCTCTTGAATTGATACTTCGACATGTTGCCTGGAAAACTATGCAAAGAAAGCTGTGGGGTATTGGGTCTTTCCATTCTTCATATATGCTCTCTTCGTTGGCTTACGTGCATTTCGCATGCGTTCACGCGCGACAAACACACACAGTATACAATAGTTTAAGGTGGGAGACTGAAATTTGAAACACACATTAAAATCGTTTCGTAGCTCCTTTCGGTGTTTCATATCTGCAGTTCTCCAATCATCAATACAGATTTCAGAATTAACATAAAATAGGACCTCTTCCATCCATCAAAATCTAAGTAAATGGAAGCACATCTCTTGTGATACGGATAACAATCTTTTTTGCCAAGAGTTTTCTGGATATCTCAATGAAAACATTTACGCTCATGAACATAATGAAAGCCTTTAAGCTAATGACAACAGAAAGGTGCTCTTCAATTTATTACAATTATAATTTTTCACTGGTAAAATCCAATCTGACAGTCTTTCACTGTTGTCATTAAATATACACCTCGCGCTGCTCCTCCACATAACAGCAAATATTACTCACATTTTCTATTTCTTCAAAAAAATGTAAAGTGCATTACAACTTATCATTTTCATCTAAACATTTTTCGTGATCAACAGTTTATTTCAACTTACATGGATTGATTTTGATCTTTTTAATCGTTTTATTTGTGTTTGAAAGGAACCGTTAGTACTTGTTGGCTATATTTGCTGACTTATTGTATTGGGCTCTCAGATTGTTGTGCTGTAATGGTTTGCACCAGTCCTATTTTACGTTGCTTTGTATTGACAAACCGAAAATATTTTTAACTGTAAGATGGCTTAGGTGACGACATTTTCTGAAGGAGCTCCATACATTTTATCATCTCAAACCGCAGAATAAAAAATTACTTCCACGTAGACCACAAACGCGGAATTTCCAAAACTTTACATTACGTTGCTTCGCTGTAGGAATATGTTTGACGAATGTTACACAGAAAAAAATGCTTATTTCGCTGTAAATCAGAACACAATGAAATTCTGAAATGATTTGAGGCATAACTTTTCCAAGTAAATAGTATGATGTTTTACAAGGATTTCAAAGAGAAATCAAGTGCTTCATTTATTCTACAGTGCTTTATTGGCTTTCCTCCACCATCAAAGTGCATGAAACTCTGTCGTTATAAACTTTAAATTAACCTGAGTGGTCAAAAATTGTTGCAACGGAGCGCTTTGTGCTTTTTAGCCTATAGAGATGTTTTACGCTGCCTCGTAGATATAAAGGAAAAAGACATTTTTTCTACACGATTTTGTTGCGTCAAGTTTTCAAAGCATTGATCCGATCGATGCTTTGATGGATTGAATTGATTCAAGGCACAATCAAAAGTGTTTCAGAAACCAAAATACAAATGTGACCCTTTCGTAGACCTTCCCTTGGGGAATGCCCATTTTTTGAAACTGATTTCCCTGACAAGCATCGAGGGTTGACTGTTGGCTTCGTCTTTCAAGCGTAACGAGGGCACCGTGCCTCTCTCGCCCGCACAAATCTAAAAAAACAAAGATATATGATTGTGATTGAATGCTGCAAAAAAACTTACATTTTTTAATAACGCCCGCAAACATTAATTAGTAATCCTTGTCTCATTGTGATGAAATACTTATTGCAGGAGAACGCTCAACCCTGAATGTTTTAAAAATTCCGCTAAAATGTCAGAAAAGTGTTTTATGTTTAGTTACGTGATGCAGGACCTGAGCTGATGTTATGACACTTTAAAATCAGTTCAGTTTTTTTCATACTCGTTTTTCTACTCATTTCAGAGTTTCACTATCAAGAAACCACTAGGGAGACACAGTCGAAACCGATCACAAATTGTTGTGCTGGTGTCACGAATGGTCTGCGGGCTCCCAACTCCGCTTGTTTGCGGCGTGGACGACACAGCTGCTTTGGCAGTGAATGCTGCACTGCATGGTGAGGATTCAACAGCAGCACCGCACGTAAATCGTTCTCTTGCACACACACACACACACACACAATGCCGAGCTCGACGCTGGACAGGTTGCAAGCACCGTTTTTCAAATCTTCGACATGACTCGACCGGGAATCGAATCCAAACTACCAGCTTTGGTGGCGGGTGCTCAACAAACTATACAGTTTTTCCTGTTTGAGTTGAAATAGAACAGAAAATTACTTAAAACGTAACTTTGGAAATCTTCCACTGTTACGGGTAATCCTCTAATAATATTTCTTATTTACTACTGTAAAGACACGTTCTGTGCAAATCATAAGATATCTAGCAAATTTTCTGCAAACTGATAAACAACAAAGACGTTCAATTTGCTGAGACGCAAAAATGCTTGTTTTTCGGTGTGTGCTTTTAAAATTCATGGTTCATCACAACTGCTCTAACTCCATGTAAGCCTTCAACGAGATGATGGCCTCCTAACCCAAATAGTAAGTGTGAGAAAACCAGGCTTATAGCGCAAGTATAAGCCCAGGGTATTTTCATATGCGCGCTTGACTGTCACCGTCAGGGACTTGTCTGTCAGGCATTATTTTGGGAATGGGATGTTCCGCATGAGCCAACGCATCTTTATGACAAGCGTAGGAGGCTCTGTTGTAAGGGGTTAAGTATCGCGTGTCACTATTGCTTTCCACAAACGTACACCGACACTGTGTAGACTGTACTGTAATGATATACCGCTCTTAAATTACGCAATGTGGCACATCAAACGTAAATCACAAAACAAAAAGAAGCGAAAAAACCATAGGTTATGTACTTCCTGCTCTGACATTGCACAGGGACTGTCTGTGATTTTCAAACTGTTTGTTTCCTTTGGTTATTTTTCCACTTTTGGTATACTTTATCTGAATGTAATTTAGTTTTGAAAAAGTTGTTTTATTTTGGCTTTAGACATCGAGATCACTTTAAATGTACAGTGATAATTTCGATGTGGCGGAAGGAAACTTACCTTAAAAATTCTTTTCAGCACAGTTAATCTTCTTGCTTTCAACCAACAGTTCTCACGGTTGCATCTGCAAGGAATCAGTAACCTTTACTCCATATATGGTACTGTGTATATAACATTTCCTTGCAATATAGCCACAAAACGAGTTTGAGAAGTTCAGTTTATGTTTAAAACAAAACCAAAGAACTAAGCAAATCAAGAGAATACTTTCATGTGTTATTCACTGAAAAGCGTAGCCGAGTATTCTTGTTTGCTTCTAATTTCCACATATGTTGCAAATAAAGTTTGCCAACCGCTGTCCAACACGCTGATTATTTTAAACAAAAGCTGGAGATGGAAACATGCCTTGGAAGACCTTGTAATTTGTGCACGTTAGTGTCATTACAAACATAATCAATTATGACTTCGTTGAGAGAGCACCAACTGCACATTCCCATGCTGTAATGCTGTGAATATATACCGTCAGACAATTCGCCACATTGTCCAGTGTTTAATCATGCGTCCAGCAATGTTCAGGTCAATCACGCTTGCAGAACGCTGGATCACATGTTAAAACAAAGCCCTCTGTAGCCTCCCCGCTTTTTTTATTGCTTTCACTTCATTTCGCTTAGGCCGTGGGGCTAAAAACTATTGCGTCGCACCCATATTTACTCCAGCTGCTCTGGGCTTCCAACAAAATTACTTTCTGATCTGCACTTTGCTGAAGGGAAAACGTCGGCCTATATCGCCCGAAGCAATTTTGATTTCACGAAATATTTCTCTCTTTCCAAAACGTCATTGCAGGAAAAATGTACAAGATTGATGCGCATTTTACGTTGTTCCGATACAGTTCTGAATAAGGTTTTATTATTGGGATTGGGTTGCCTAAGTTGCACGGTTCATAAATTTAGGAAACTATAAAAGAACATGCAGAAATTTTCAGAAACTTTTTATTCCAAGAAAACATTAATGAGTCCTTCAGTATTTTGTTTTACCAAGAAAAAATTATATGCGTTCATTTTGAAATGCGAACAAACAGCTTATTAAATTGTTTGAGGAAACATTTCGTAACGTCCTGAATTTTCGGTGTACTTCTCTCAGCGGTTGTCACTTGCCACGCGGTAAAAGCAGAGAGCAAAGAAGTACAAAATAGTAGATGGGTCTGTGCAACAAATGCTTGAGCATTTCTTCTGGAATTGAAACTTGGCTCCGGTAGCAGTTTGGCTTTGTTGGTTTTGCGTAGTCAATGCAAAGAGAAAGAGTCGGAAAGATGATTGAAATACTGATAATTTAACTGACGAAATGCATTACTTTGCAATGGAATCACATAAACCTCATACTTTTTTGTTGTGCTTCTCATGCGTATGAGCTGTAAACAGTCTGAGATACTTTCATTTGTTTCGTTGAATTGAGATTGACGTGCTGGGCTGATCACTATAAAAGAGTTACTTCAGAGTGCTCAGGAGAAACGTCTTAGCCTGCTTTTAATGAATAAATAAGAAGTGTGTATTGGAAATGTAGTATCAAGCACAAACCTAAAATATCCGCGCAAAACTTGACAACCGGCGTAAGGGTCTAACCTTGGAGGTGGTTCTCGTATTTTGGCATACAAAGCAGCAATTTTTGCCTTTTATCAAGCTTTCGCGGGAAATACCCATCACCATTCCCACTGCTTTCCCGGGCAGAGCTTTCCCTTTTAGGGCACCGTTGGTGGATGAGCGCCAGACCTTTCGGTGCTATAACAGCAAACAAAACTGCGTGACCGACCTTGTCTTTGTTCAGCTGCTGGGGAACAAAGACTTACGTGCGATGGTGACAAACATATTCGCCATGGTGCAACGCCGCTGTGAAGCGTGCAAAGGTTGAAGCGGCAATTATTTTCCAAAATGCCGCGGCAGCTGCAATTGATTTCTTTCACTCTGTCGCCTGGCAATAAAATGGCTGAACAATCAGTACTGGCTGAGCATATTTTGCGAGAAGAGTTCACTGCAAAATTTAGCTATGGGCTGGAATGATTTTACTCAAGGTTTTACCGCATTGAAGCAAAACCCAAAACGACTATTATTTTGCATTTAAGTTCAGATTAATTTTGTTTTCCATTCAAACGCATAATAATATTACACACCAATTTCCGTGTTAGTAACTTTGTTGTCTCATGCCGGTTTTTCGAAGAAAGCTTATATTCCCGTCCAATAATGCCATTTCTATCGGCGTTTTCATGAGATTTCTAATGACATAACATTTTTGGGTGATTTATGTGTACAAAAGAAAACAAGGAGCAAATTAAAACAAACTCTCAGCGTATTTTGAGCAATTTGGTCACTGCAGAATGAAATTTTTTCGTTCAAAGTAATTGAAGGCTTGTTTCTGATAGGTTTGGTAGGAATCATGAAATGCACCTTCAATGTTCACTCCAGTAAAATAGTACAAACATGTCAACCCTCAGGTTCACTCTATTTTTTGTGAGCGGTTTGCGACTTTCTATTTTTTTTCCCGTGCCTCGATCCAAAATCTATTGCACGATTTTTTTGAAATTGATTATGTCACAATCATTGAGAGCTTAAACATGTTTAGCCCACACCGAAGACTTTTCAAGTAGATTTTGGTGTGATTTCAATACATTAAGTACAAAGGCTTGTTCAATAAATATAGAAATAATTTTCCTTAAAAGTTTTTACTTTTCCACCAAATTTTTAAAAGCGATTTTGGATCGAAATGGCAGCGAATAATACTGGAAATATGTGGTTTATGCTACTCTCAAGAAAAACTTTTTTTCCAAATTTATTTACGTGCTGCATGATAAAGTTTCAAATTGAAAACGCCTCTGGAGGAATGCAGAACGTGCACTATTTTGTCGAAACCTAATGCAGGATTTGGAAGAAGACATTTCTGTAAACGGAGAGTTATAGGTTTTACAACAAAGCATGTTCTGCTGGCATACCAGAAACAAGAGAGCGCATATACCAGTGATTGTAATGTTTACGACGCTATCGGTTTTAAAGCTCAAAAGTTGGTCATCCGAGAACTGCATATCTGTAGGAAGTGAGGACACTTGAGAGGCTTTAGAAATGATTTTAATTTAAAGTTGCTTTTCCCCCAAAAGCTTCTATGTCAATGGCTCGCAACGACCATCAACATCTGTGTGTACCACTTTTCTAGCGGCCGGATATCCCAAGTGGTCAAGCTAAAATTACCTTGTGGATTACTGTGTTTATTTTAACGAACAGGCGCTATTTCACACCAGTGTTGAAACAATGTTTCTTCTCATTTTAAATCCTTGCCTTCAAGAACATTGCATTCAAAAACTTTCCTATTTTCTTCGAGCAGCGGCAGTGCTGCGATGTGTCAGTGTGATTTTTCAGCACTTCAGAAAACGTGTTACAACTTACAAAACAACTGAAGCTTTTGTCAAGTAAAAACGAAGACTCATTTGCGTCCTGTTTCTGATTCAAATCAAGTGTACTGTGCAATGACGTGTTGTATTTTGATCATTATCAGAAGTGAAGATATCTAGAACTTTACCATATACAGTACTGTGAACAAAGAATAGTAGTGAGAAACACACGAAACGTAGGTTTCACATGCGGGTGGTACCACTACCAAAGTTGAAAAGCCTTAGCTTTAGGAACTTGAGAAAGTATGACCGTTTGGATGAAATCAAAACTGTTAACTACAAAAGCAGTGCACTTACGTCGATTGAGTTGAAGTATGCTTCGCAAGGTGCGTGATACAGACATTTCAAATGCGCATGTTGCATGCAAAATCGTAGTGAAATTTATATATATTTTTGTACTTTCACATCCATGCTAAGGTTCAGCTAAACACAAGTGACACCTAATAGGTGCAGGGAGAGTGCACTGAAGCATTTAAACCATTCCTCTTTTGGTGAGTGTTTAACGAAAATTTTCCATCCGAAACACGTTAAAAAATGCGGGGCGAAGCAGATAATATTTATCAGCTAACTATGTTTCAGTCGTTCGAAGAGGGGTTGCACCACCGGGTTGACTGAAAGTCAACAAAGCTCTGCGGATTGGAAACAAAAATAGGTTCAGCTTGACTCATTCCGCCTCAACGCCTCGCTTAAAAACACTCACCACAAGGGGAATAGCGTAAATGCTTACATTCACTTTCTCTGCATATATTAGGTGTCACGTGTTGCATGCTGAGCGCGTCTTCGATAGACCGAAAACAACAATAGCCCTCCTAACTTCACCAGTGCCTGTAAACACTTAGGCATGCCGTTATCGTAAACTTATCTGGAAGCCTGTCGGATTTAGTTTTGCCGAGTTGCATCATCAAATGGCTAAGGCTTGCCTCATAATGTGCAAACGCGGTTATGGCTGATTCCATGCAACCGCACCGAGATAGCTCCCAGTGATATGCTTACGTGTGTTGCTGTTGCGACCAGAGAAAACATGAAAAGGGAAAACACTTGCAAGGGAAAGGGACAGTGTGAGGAAAAGCATCCAGATGCCAATACGTTAAGTTTTGTGATAGATGAAAGCTTTTTACTAACATGTACCCAAGATATGTTGAATGCAAACAAAGATTTTGAAAACAAACGACAATTTCCCGTTGATGACATTGCACACTTACTTGATTGACTGAAAATACTACCCTTTTGTTCGCTTATTACTGAGCCAAGCTTCATTTAAATTTTGCTGCATACCTACAAATATTACGTAGCGACGAGCTCAGTTTTTAAGAGCAATTTAAAGTTCAAACCTTGCTCCAAGGCAAAGCTTCTAAACTCATTTTCTTCCGTGGACCACCATGCCTTTTCAGATAACTCTGTGGATCCCAATAGATAACCAAAAACTTAATCAGACACAAAAATCAATTTACACATTGCATTTAAGTTGATACAAATGGCAAAAATCGTCTGATTGCATAAATCATGTGGACCCCTTCAGTAGGTCTCCATGGACCCTTAGGGGTCCTTGAACTCCCAGTTGAGAAGGCTCTAAGGAACACCACGGAGATTTATGGAAAATGTTCCTCATATTACAACTTTATGAAGATTACGTAACTTTATCTGTATTGACTGCTGTGCAACACATTCTGTAAAATCATTTCGTTGCGTCAAAGTAAGACATCTGCTGAATCTTGTAACAATAACCGTATTTCACGCTTTAACGCCAAGTTTGATGACGAAAAATCGATTGGGATTGTGTTGGAATAAAGACTTGAAATTTCTTCGGTTGAACTGTTGGTGTCTGATTTTTTTCATAAGAGCGAAAATTGTGCAGCAAAATTTGAAAGATGCAGAATAGCTANAACGATCGACTTTTCNAAAATTAATATGCAGTAAGATTTCGCCAAAACCCAAACTTTGAACATTGCCAGACAAGGAAGTAAATGACTCAAAATTTATTGGAGCAACTTTGTCAGCTTCGCTCTCCAACGTTACCGACGACAAGTCAAAAAAGCCGAAATCAGTGAGGATTTGGGAAAGCCCATAAGCAGCGACAATTTTCTTGGAGCATCTGCAATTCTGATTCAGGTACATACTGTACACTGCAGACCCATCAAAAGAACCTGATTGACTCGTGT
>JGI24021J15306_10000428_pt1 | contig 31379 bp, 33 predicted proteins | sample Ectturendosymbi1_FD_15306 | JGI IMG/M metagenome (IMG submission 15306)
GGAAAAACTGCAAAGATGCCTAAGTGATCACAAAATCAAAGCGTTTTTCAAACCGATGCGAACAATTGGCGACAAACTTCGAAATGGAAGAGATCCTGTCTACCCTTTTGAACGTCAAGGCGCGGTATATTGCGTACCGTGTGGTGATTGCGACCAAAAGTACTTTGGGGAAACAAAAAGGACATTCAACACACGCAAGAAAGAACATATTAACTATATAAAACACTTTCATCCAGAAAAAAATGCCGTTGCTAAACATACATTAGAATTGGATCCCCGAATAAACTGGTCAAAAACTCAGATTGTTGCTTTTGAGAACGATTTTAGAAAAAGACGTTTTATTGAATCATTTTATTAATTCCACGTCCAACGTCATTAACGAAAAAAGTTCAGACCTTTTCCCAAATATCTACAAAGCGACGTTTGGCTGTGACTGACTTGATAATGAGATTATGTTTTGATTCGTTTTTTAGACTCAACGTACAGTTTGTTTTTATTGCTGTTATTTTATCCCTTTTTACATTTTATCTTATTTCTACGTTTCTGTTATTTTATTCTGCTTTATCTGTTCTCCCTTATCTACTGTGCCCCTTCAACGTAATCAGTGTTATCACCACATCATCCAATCACGCACGTTTAGTGGATTTCAATGCCTCCCTGCTCGAGTTGCCATTAGCCCTGATGAAAGCCTGCTGTTGGTTGGCTAAAACGTTGGTGTCATTTTTACTTTTACGACAGTTGAGCTAAGATTTTATTATTATTTATCCTGTTGGCTGGTTCTGCAACATGACTTCGTGAAGTTGATCGGCCACTAGGGGTCAAGCTCTTCGTGCATTCGTGTTTTTTTGCGTTTAGCGAAAGTGTTCTTGGCACGAAATGTCACATTATCGGCAATTTTGGCAATTATTTATCCCGGAGCACTTTGCTGCATTTGGGGGCAAAGCGTGAGGGCACGCTTTGAATGAAGACTATTGACAGATTGCTTTGTACAATGTTTTTACTCCCGTATGCAACGAGACCTGAGGGCGAGAATACTTATAGTGTAAAGGGATCAGTTTATAGAAGTAAGTAAAAGTCTGATGAATTGAGTATAAGGTTTAATATCAGCAATGCGTTTATATGATTAATGGAAACAAAATGCATCAAGTAAGTTCAAGCCACCAGAAGGAAAAGTTCGCCATATAAAACGTTTGCAGTTTTCACATATATTGGAAATATGCGTGATATGATTGAAGAGATGCTTCACGACAGTTATGGACTAATTCAGCACTGCAGTGGTGTCACAAAAGTTAAGCATGCTGAAAAAAAGGCGTACAATGATGTGTTTGGGAAATGCATTTTCAGTCCATGTGATGATTCATGCACGGGGAGGAAAATTTATTTACTGCTGGTAGACACGTGATTCGCAATGCGATTTTGGACAGTAGAGGCATCCCATTACTTTAGACAAGAGTTTAATGCGACCGATGCTAGTGAACGCAACAGAAACCAAACTGAATCAGAGATACCAAGCGATACCTCATATGATTCGACTATTTTCATAAAAACAGCGTGAAATAATGAAATCAATGCACTCGCTTAATACACACCAACAAAAAGAAATTCCAACAATGTTTCTCGCACCCGAGTAGCACATGTTTTTTTATTCCGCTGTAAAAAGTTTCAAACACGTTTTTTTTTATTTCTAAAAGAGTTTTTGACCAGATTTCTACCTACTGCAGTGCACCTCAGCATTTTCGCACCTGTGCTTGAACGTGCTTTTGGTAAAGCAAATTGCTAAGTTCTAGTTTGCCTTATTATACGAGTGACCACCTGCAATAAGTTAAAAACAAATGTAAAATGTAGCCGGTAGCTGAGATTTATCATATTTATACATGAATTTATTGACTTTAGACGGTAAATATCTCTCAGTTGTAAAATTGTCTGCATTTGGTAAATGCTATGTTCAAACATCTCATGGCGATTGATTGACGATTTAGCGTAGCGACTTACTACCCAAAAAGCCAGCAACGCACACGCTTAAGCCAAGTTGGAAAAGAATCACTTCTGCTTCTCGTTAACTTGGCGTCGTTTTGATAATCTACTGTTTTCATATTTGCCACTCTCATCTTAAGCCACGTTGGCAAATCTCCTTAGCATGTCACAATCTTGCTAATTTTTACCAAATTTGCACTTTTGCATTGTTCCGACAGGTTGCCATGCTTACGGACAAAGGTCTGCATGACAACGAGCTAATTTCGACACTTACGCGGCAGCAGGACCGCTTACAAAAGTTGTTGGAGCAAAATGCAGTGAATCATAACGAAACGAAGCGGAGCGAACAGATGGTGAGTGCTGGAATATACATTTCGCTTAGTGCTGGATAGGCAATCATTGCTTAGTAACTAACTTGTAGCAGAATGAAGCTAGCAATGCACCTTGTCAACCAAATTCCTTAGAGTATTGACTCTATCAGGCTCAGTCAATGGTGCAATTACGTGCTTATCACAGTAAGGTCAAATTACGGGTGGAATTTTGGCCGTTTTTTTTCTCCAATTTCTAATGACAGATCGGATTGCATTGCAAGGCAGTCATGACAGTGGCGCGGCCTGCATTCTCCTTTCTAACATTCATACCGTCGTTGGTCACGAAACGTACAACCCAACGTCTTGAAATAAACGTAGTACAGAGATTGGTTGGGCAAACGGTCACTCATTGATTTCTGCAGAGTTTCAGCTCATTTGTACCAATCAGTGTTAGACATTCTTGTCAAAAGGTGTGCAGAACTGTCGACCGATCACCACCTCCTGGTGGTCTGCAGCGTACGTCTGGAACAGGGTCTCCAAACTTCTTTATCCGAGGGCAACATAAGCTACTACACAACAATCCTAGGGCCGCACATCATGCGTAATGTTATTGTTTCGGGAGATGTTGCATTATACCAAATCAACAAGTTTTTCGTAAATATATTGTTTTTATTGTTGAAAAAAAGCTTCGCGGGCCGCATTTGGTCCGCGGGCCGTAGATTGGAGACCCCTGTTCTAGAAAAACCAACGGGGCCTTACACAAACTTGCAGGACTAGAACGTCCTACTAAATATAGTGGGAGGTGTAAGTGGGAAAGGATGCAAGGAAGACCTTTGCGTTCCGAGAGCTCCTGGAGTTGTAGCTTCACCTGTTGCTCGGGTATGTGAACGAAACGACTTGGTATGGCGGACAATGGCAAAATGTAACCCCATGGCGGAAACAAGAGGTGAAAGATGCGATTCGAGCAAAGAAAGTAGCTTGCAAGAAAAAGCTGTCATAGAACAAAGGGGAATCTGCTTTAAATTCGTGATACGCTGAAGCATAAAAGTTCGTAGGCCTTGTAGTGAAAAAGCCCAAATTGCAATCTTGGGAGAGTTTGGGACAAAAACTGGATTTCAATTATTGGCAAGTCAACAAAGTGTTTTGGCAAACTATACAGCGTCTTCGCGGCAAAGGATTTAATATCGTTAGATCCAGCAAAGACTAAAATGGTGTCTTACTCAGAAAGGAGAACAACATCATTGGAAGACAGAGAAAGAGTATTTCTAAGATCTTTTGAACCACTTCCACACCACTGGACAATAGTCGCAAAACAGGGCAACAGTGCGTAAAAACATGACAGCTTGTGTTATGACGATAAACAACCAGCAAATCTCGGGACTTTGTTCAATTTGCTACAAGTCGTGCTCCGAACTTTCCGAATGCCCATCCATCCTTCTAGTGTTTCGAAGCCCCTGATTTTGTTACAGGACAACAGTGGATCTGTTTGTGACCTGAAATAACTGACCTGGAGCATAGGTAACATGTCTTAAAACAGCCTTTGCGATTTTTCAGCAGTTCACACATTTGCTGGTTTGGAGAGTTGGTGAACTTATTGACATCATCGCCATTGCATCCGTCACGAAAGAATGAAAGGACACATGTATTTGGCTCTGTACATTTGAAACGCTACGCAATGGCGTTTGCATTCAAATAAGAACAGTAACTAATGCTATCCTGCTGTGGCCAGGTTTTCTAAATAAGCTGTTTTGAACAGCAGTGCAGCGAGTACTGGTGGCTGCGATGGACGTAGAGTCGTTTGGACCACATTGCTTCTTTGAGCGTAGAAAGGCTTGCTCGATTTTGAATTGAAGCTGTGGCCAAGTGGGTAGTGGAGAAGATGTTAATCTCCGAAATAAAAGATTTTCCATCACGCAAACAGAGAAGACTGGAAAGTAGAAGAGACAACTGCACTCCTCCAGTTAAAAATTGTGAAAAATTATTGACCNTTTTTTGGCCAAAATTTTTTTTTCGATTTTCCTATATGTGTAAAGATTTTGAAAAAGTAAGAAGTTTGGTAGAATTTCACAAAACTTGTTTCCAGTCGTTCCGAGATCGCTACTATAAAATGCCGAAACTTCTAGAAGTTACGCGAGTATTTGTATTGCGACCTGGTGGTTTTAGGCCAAAGCTGCAAAAAAACTCGACAATATTTCATCGCCCTCCTAAATAATTTTTTCTTGCAACATCTGAGCTCTTATGTTGCTTGATAGGCGTACCTGGATGGTGGCGCTAATAAGTTTGACCAGCTAAGGAATTGCCTTTGCCTTGCAGTTCGACCTCTTAGCCGCGTTCGTTTTCCGCAGCCACGTTAATTTCGCCACGAACCGTGTTCTTCACTTGAGAGGGCGTTCTTTTCACCACAGGATGCGACATTTTCCAATAACTCCCATGCGAACACCAAACAGTCTGAAACATTTGTTGCTGCAAGCTCACCAGTAACTGACCGTAGTACAGGCGAGATTGTGCAAAAAATGCCGGTAACAACTCATGAAGTCTAGCACTTCATGTCTGTGGTCAAATCTGCTAACACCCGATGTGAAAAAATTCCTGTTTGCGCAATCTGTGTTTACCAGCAAGCAGACATGGGGCGATTACAGCACAAATGTGATCGATTACGACTACTTGCCACCTGCTCGGTTACGATTACGAATAAACAAAATCGCAAATGCAATCGATTACGATTACATTGAAAGTAATCACGATTACAGTCGCGATTACATTTGTCTTGAAACATCTTCAGAACGAAAACAAAACCCATTTGCATGGTTTGATGTGAGTATATTTTCAGACAACATACGATATGAATCAATGCAATAAACGAAATCACTAAGCTGTAAGGATCAAGCACCGGAAAACAAGAAAAAACGCACTGATTGTTTGCTGGGATGCTCGTCAACAAACCAGTGGCGTAACTAGAGATTTGAGCGAGAGGAGAAACTTCCCTGAAAGAGACCCACTGCCTCTGCAAGGGACCCACCCGTCAACAGTCAGAAAAAAAAACCTTAGAAATGATGGTGAATCTGGATGTGGATGGCTATACTAAANCCCCAAATCAACGGAAAATACTCCGAAAATCGCAAAAAGGCGATAACCTACTAAAAACCAATTGAAAGAATACTAAAACCGAAATATAAGCTAAGTGGGGACCTGGTTTTTACATTTAGCTGGCCAGGGGTGTCAAATTGTCCCTCTTCTCTCCCGTTAATTACTCCACTGCCACAAACACGTTAAATATTGATTAAACAAAAATAATCAGTATTGAAAATCTTTGTTACAGTTAGTAAACATCAACGCTTCAAATCTTTTATCAGTGAAACGACATCTATCAGACTTGAACATTCGTCCAGCAACGCTGAAAATTCGTTATTTAGTAATTTCAAAATTGCTGACTATGTCTTTCAACTGCGGGTTACGATCGTCTGCAAGGCAGCATAGCGTTGTGCAGCTTTAATTTGAAATGAAATGAACAGTGACGCCAATATAGCTGCGCACCTGTCTATTGGACCAAAAGTCAATGGTCAGCAAAAAACCTCACTGGTTTCGTTGAGTTTTTTTAGCAGTATCTGGTGGATCACGGTTGACATGCTAGTTATCAATGTTGTGGAAAGGTGCTTTCGACTTGGATTAAAGTGCCTTATTCCTCTGAAAAAAATAATTTACTGTACTAATTGTATACCTATCCTACTCCAGCACTTACATTTATAAGTTCACTCTTAATACACATTAATAAAACCAACACCTCTCCTCGTAATATCCCGCCATTCGGTTGCCGAACTGTCAACCCGTTTTAGATAAAGCTCCTATTTTTGTTACTACCTCTCATGACACTAGACTCACTCCGTTACTTCTGGAAGTCAACAGAAAGGTTAGCTGGAACAAAGCGAGAATAACTACAAGCGCTTTGCTTGCCCCTGGACTGCCTGGATTTAACCCACACAGACGGGCAAACAGCCTCAACAGAAACATAATTATAACAAACGATGATAAAGGAGAAAATACCGCCATCACAACCGCGGTTCATCGCACAGCAGTGAAGTAGATTGAAGATTTCCAAGTTTAATCGCGAAAGTATTCGTGGATTACAATTCATTTTTGGTCAGTTCAATCTATTACGACTACGATTTCTCAAAAAACAGTAATCGATTACGATTACCCCATGTCTGCCAGCAGGTGGTCACAGCTGTAAGTATGAAGTTACTTCACCTTCCCACATATAATAAAAAATAAAGAGATTCCTTTTTTGAGTGTACTTGGTTGACTGCAAATCCTTGGCCGGCCGAAGCCGAAAGTTGGCATCTACCCTGAGCGGTTGAGGTTGATGTACTTGATAACTCAGCGTTGCGATGGCGAGCCACTCAGTGGCCGTGAGTTGACCAGAGGTGAACATGAACTTGGATTTAGATTTAAATCCTCTCGCACTTTAGTATTCGAATTGGATTTGGATTTTATAATTTCTGCTTAACCGAATTTGGATTAAATTTGGATTTGATAATTTTGTTTTGAACTTCTCCGCAACATTCGGTTCAGTTTTGTTAATACAGATTACTGAATGCAATATGTTTAGTTTGGTTCAGGGGGAGGTTCTTGTTCTCACACCGGTCGGTGTATTTGTTTAAATCTTGAGCCTTCACTATGACCACCGAGACAAGTCTGTTCTCTTATGTATCATGTCGTTAAAGTTACGGAATTGGTGTGACTTTCATTGATCCAGTCCATTTTCTTGACTCATGATTGATATACGTACAGTAATGCCTACTATCTAGTAACATTCAGCATAGTTAATGGTCATTTGCATGTGCAACCTAGTGCTAATGAGTCGCTTGTGCTGTATAGGTCTGCCTGTTAATATTTTTGGTTTGATATGTTACGGGCGGTGCATTAAAATAGCTTAATTGTAGATTGCTGTTGAGTAAAATTTTGAAATGCTTGAAATCAACACACATGATGTTACTTTAGGTTTGAAAGAATGAAGTAAAGCTAAAAACTAAGTTGATTTAGCTACCAAGCTAATTTTTGTTTTTGATTTCTTCGAGTTGGATTACATATAGCCTAAATAACAGAGGTAGGACTTTGGATTTAATCAGGATTTTGATTTTAATGCAATAAGTTTTTGGATTGGATTTTGAAATAAAGTTGTTGGATCGGATTTGGATATGAAAATCACAAATCTGTTCACCTCTGCCGTTGACCTCCAACGGTTCGGATTGAGAGGGGAACGCTGCAGCACTGAGCTGTGACCGCACCTGAACAGTTCACTTAAAATTGCGTTTTTTTCCTGAATTCGTTTGTTGGTTTTGCAGGTAAGCAAAAACCTACTCGGTCAACAGCAACGAGACACAGATGAACTGATAAACCTAAAACGCCTGGTTACTGAGAAGGAGGAACGTGTCAAAGAGCTCGAATCCAAACTGGAGAAGGTGAGCCGCTATCGGGACGATCAGAGTCGCGTTCCCAGTGCTTGTTTCGAAAGCTTGATATGGTACTTGAATAAGAGGTTGAACGTCACTCAAGCAAACTGACCGAAGCAAAACGTGCTTTCCTCTCTCGCATGGGTTTACCTTTGCGCAGGTAATAAAGTTCTTATAACATATCAAGTTGCTAAGGTTGTTTTCAGTGTTATCATTCTACGCTTTTCTCAAGTACCTGCGCCACAGAGAGACACAGACAAACAGGTAACGTTGATGTCACATAACCCCGGTTTGGATCGCCTCGGCGTGACCCGTACTTTGGGGATCACTGTGCTGAAACAACGATGTTAGCATCGCTTAACGCTTCTGTCTCTTTACTTCAATAATTCAGCTGAAATCTTCCACTCTAACGCTGCATGAGGGATACTGTGGGTTTTCAACATGGGAGTTCGACCGTACATCAGGTCACCTTGCTAATACAGGACACCGAGGATAGCTTTTTCGTCTGAGAAGAAGGCCGGCGCTGCGTTTGTCGATCTCACAGCAGCCTACGACATTGTATGGCATCGCGACCTCGCCTGCAAACTACTGCGATTGTTATATGGCAAGCACATGATCCGCATGATCATGGTGCTGATTGGCAATCGCAGCTTCACCCTTACCCACCGGTAACAACAAACGAAGCAGGTTACGAAGCTTTAAGAACGCCGTCCCTCAGAGATCCGTCTGGCACCCATTCTTTTCAACACCTACACCTCTGACCTGCCAACCACCGTATCCAGAAAGTATGCATACGCCGACGACCTAGAAAGCCATCTTCAACGACGAAAACCTGCCCATTTGCTGCGAGCCCAAATACCTCGGAGTAACGTTGGGCAGGACGCTCACGTATCGCCGACACCTCGAGTCACTTCGCAAGAAGCTGACATCACTCGTCGTACTCTTGAGGCGGTTGCTGGCTCGGGCAGGGGCGCTGGGGCAACAACGTTGCGGAGAGCCACCTTAGCCCTGGTCTATTCAACAGCAGAGTACCGTATTTACTCGACTGTTAGCCGCCCTTGTTTGTAGGCCGCCCTAGATTGTAAGACGCACGAAATGGTGTTAAAATATTAATGTAAGCTGCCCTTGATTGCTGTAAACCGCACTTAACACAGGTCGCTGAGTCTCTGAGATACTTTCGTGTATAGCATGTTTCGCGTTTAATTGGCAGCCCTGGTAGTGATGCTCACACTGTCACTACAACTGCCTTCTGATCATTATAACCCCTGTTGTGTGCACGTGATGCTGATGAGAGGAAAGACAATGCGAAAAGAGCTTAGTCAACAAAACGAAGCCATGGAAAGACTGGGCGTGATATTGACATTTCGATACGCTAAAGAAAAAAGCGTGAGCCGCCCTCGATTGTAAACCGCACGAAATGATGAAAAAAACTTCATCAACCGTGGCTTACAGTCGAATAAATACGGTACTACGCTGGTGCCTTAGTGCTAGCACTTGCCTAATTGATCCTGTCCTCAACGGCGCTTTGCGAACTGGATGCCTGCGTCTTACACCAGCGGACAACCTTCCCATCTTCGCGGGCATCAAACCTGCTGAGCTTCGTCGCAAAAGAGCAACACTGTCGCTGGAACGCCGTGCCATAGAGCCTGGACATATGCTCCACTCAGCGCTCACCTGTCGATCGAGTGGGAATGCACGGTACCTTAAATCGAGACACCCATTTTTATCCGCCGCACAACAACTCATCAGTCCATCTGACAACAGAAGTGCGGCGGTCTGGACGGATCACCGATGGAATGGTTGGAGAACACTTCGAGACTCGGCACTTTCATTACCGATATCGGCACCCAACCCCTTGGAATAGCCCTGCCAGAAACGGCGTGGGTCCGGCTTAATTGCCTCCGCACCGGTGTCGNACGTTTNCGCTCCTGCTTACNTAAATNGGGTATGNCCCTTTCTGCGGCTTGCGAATATGGCGCAGAAGAACAGACCGTTGACCATGTTGTCCTTCACTGTCCAATCCATCGACCTCCCTATGGAGCGCATGGCCTGACGGTTCTGGATGACGAGACAACCGAATNGCTTCTCAACACCTGCCCCGAGATCGAGTGCGGCCAAGCAGTGGATTTCAACAGCTGGCTCAAACGATAAAGAAGGGGTTCTGCGGTAAGACGCCAGGACGATGCAAAAAGCTTCGATCAAGTACCTCCTTTCCTTCAGCGCAGTTCTTTATACCTTTCTTGAATGTTTGAGCGAAACGTTCGAGGCTGTGGAGCCTGATTGGAACGCTGAAGAGTTCAAGTGAACGACACTACGTTCCTCACAAAACTTTTCCTACTGCTTGGAATTAAACTATGGCCTATTATTGCTCGCCACGGTTTCCGGCAGACTTTCAACGGCGAAAATGTGTTTGAGAGCACCACTTGCATCCCACACCGTAGTTTTACCGGGTTGCAACATAAGGAAACTTCGAAGAGGAGTCAACACAAATCAAGCACATCTTACCCAGGAAACGTCCTGCATACGGCACGGGCCACATCCCTTACGATGTTTTCAATATCTTTATCGATGCAAGGCCAACACACATAACGACGAGCCATCTGTGTCATCCTCGTAATACCCCAGTGATCTTGATGCAGCAGCTTCAATACTCTAACTTGCAATACTTTGGATATTAACTCTCAGAATGACCGTCACGCTGAAGGAGAATAACATAATCCTGCATTCGAAGAGAATCGCTGTGGCGCAAAAACAGATTAAAAGTGCCACAGGTTAAATGTAAATTTCCGCTAGAGATACTGCAATCTTATCTTGCAACCATGGACGTGGGAAGTTTTTTTTCAGGTTGGGTGCTATGGTGGATTTTTTCAGAGGAGCCAAAAAAAGAATTTTCCAGGGTGGCCAAAAGTGGTGAAATTTCATTTTACCCACTCGAAACTACTTTTGAAAACAGCATTTTTTTGCTAAAAATTTAATAGAAAATGTCAAATTTCAAAATACAGGGAAGGCCAAGACCCCTCCCTGCTCTTCCTTCCGACGCCCATGCTTGCAGCATCTTTTTCTGATAAGACGCGCCAGTGGTAGACCCTCCAGGGCTGTTTACACAAAATGAGGTATCTCCACATTCTCACTGGCTAGTAAATTATCAACGTTTTTGTCAGGACCCATAGGCAAACGAGATAGTCCGTCGGCGTTCCCATGTTGATCTGTGGGATAGAAACCAATATCATACTGATAAGCCATTAAAAGTAAGGCCCACCTTTGTAAGCGCTGTGCCGTTATGCAGATATTAAAACCTAACCAGCAGATATTAAAACTAAATCGGCTAAGTGGTAGAATCTGTTTGAGCACGCGCTACCAAAGCTGGTTAGCTGGGTTCGATTCCCGGTCGGGTCATATCGTAGACTTGGAAAATCACTTACGGCCTGTCCAGCCTCGTGCTCAGCTTTGATGTGGGTGGATGCAAGGTGACAGTTCACCCGCGGTGCTGCTATTGACCGACTCGCCACCAACGCAGCATTCACTGAGAAAACAGCCGTGGAGATGCAAAACGTTCGCGGCACTCCCGAAGGAGTACCGAAAGCGCGTATAAATGAGAGTGAACGGAACTATTAAAATTATTTCCTGTTCGAAACTACACGAAAAAGGCACTGATTTTAATGAAGCCAAAAAGCATTAGTTTTAATGAAACAACCTTTTGTTCTTGCGTTGCGTGCCCGACACGACTAGGCATGACTTCCAAGAGCCTATTTCAAAACTACCGTGCTAACACGTTTTGGGATTTTTGAAAAGTTTTTCTGAAACTAGCCTTGATATCGTGACAGCAGAAAAAAACAGAAAATCTGCAAGTGAATTTTACCATGGATTTCTCTTTGTTTTTGTTTCCTTCCGTGGAACTCTTGTTAAAATGAGATTGCCCTTTTTTGAAAACATCTACCAGTGAAGTTGTACTTCTACGTGGCAACCTCAGGTGACGTCAAAGTTTACTCGTCGAACGCAAAAACTTCAGCGGAAGCGGTATTTAGTGACAAATCGAGACACTGCGTTTTGATCAACACTTTCTGTATCCGCTGCTGCCTTGTTATGCCATAAGAAGCACTGCGCCTCTTTTCAAATGTAAGTAAATCAGTTCACCTGTCGCAACCTTGGTGTCTTCAGCTGCAGGTCGGCGTGGTCCCGTCGGAACACAAGCCTCTGGATGTATTTTCTTCTGTCGCCAAGACCAGCGTGGATGCGACCTCCAGCGCTCGTGGTTACGAGGTACGACCTGTGTGACGTCATGGAATTACTTCTTCAGGGTACCCACGCACCCCTTCGAAGGAGTTGTTTCGATGACGTTACAGTGTGTGTTGAACGCTGCCTGTCCAACCGAAAGTGCGCGTAAAGCTTTTCAAAGTTTTTGACGTTTTGTCGCCAACCCGCTCATTAAAAACTCAACAATTCTGTGTGCTTGAATGTTTTCGGAATAGATCAAATTAGCCGCTTGCGCTGTCGGCGAAACAATGAGAAACGCCGTCCGGAACTTCGGAGAGCTGCAAGGTTGGCAGCAGCAAGAGCAGCCAATTAAAATGCCCCTTTTCAGCAAAACTCGACAAAATCGTCTCAAGAGCTTTTGTTGCACACGTGGGTCGTGACTTTATGCGCCATCGTGTGAGAGTGTTGACCAGACGATTTACGTGATACCCCCTTTTCCGACCCCCACAACAAAACTCACTCGTACTTCTAGAGCACACACCATGATGGCTACCTCGCTCGGTGGTAGACAGGATCGAGCACTTTGTTATGAGAGTTGAGCCAAGTATGAGGCAACTACAGTTAAAGAAAGAGCCGAAAACTCATAATATAAACTTGAAAATTTCAGATAATTTGCGTCGTTGTATTGCGTGTTTCTGGCAACTACCTGTCGTGTCAACCCCGTATTGTCATGTCATATATTTTCATTTGGTGGATGAGTTGTTGACGCGCCTTGCGCCGAATGTAAATCCACTGTTTGCTGAAGATGCTTATCTTGTTTGCTTTCTGTCACAACCAGGGCGGAAACACCGAACAACAGCGCGCCGCTTTGGCCTCCTCTTCCAGGTAAGAAAAACTGAGCAAAAGTGCTTTTTGCAACCCTGGTTCAAAACCAACCAACTTGCGCTGTGGGAAGATAGCGTACGTTGTCGTTGGGTTGACGTTCCCAACACACTTTGCAGCCTCGACCAGCTATGGGCGGTGATGTTTCTCAAGTGAGACGCCAGGTTTACTCTCGTAAGAAATGACTCAATTTAGTAAGAAGTGACTCGTTTTTTTGAGAAGTGACCTGTTTTTCAAGAGGTGACTCGTTTTAGTAAGAAGTGACTCGTTTTAGTAAGAAGTGACTCGTTTTAGTAAGAAGTGACTCGTTTTATTAAAGAAGTGACTCGTTTTATTGAGAAGTGACTCGTTTTAGTAAGAAGTGACTCGTTTTAGTAAGAAGTGACCTGTTTTATTGAAGTGACTCGTTTTACTGAGAAGTGACTCGTTTTAGTAAGAAGTAACGCGTTTTATTAAGAAGTGACTCGTTTTAGTAAGAAATGCTTTGTTTGATAACAAAATGTCTCGTTCTACCAGTGTGGACAAAAAGGAGTTGCTCAGCTTGAGGGCGAAAGTGGCTGAGCTGGAAGCACTCTACGCAGCGAGCGAGATCGAACGTCAAAAGCTTGCCGAGCTTGTGGAACTCCTCAACGCACGGCACGTAATCTTTTATGTTGTGAACTTTCAAATCAAGGTCGCAAGTGTGTTTTAGTACAAATTGATAAAAAATTCTTAGGTTTTCAAGAAAAAACGAAAATTCATGTCCTGAATCGGGAATAAAAAGATTTTAACCTCAAAAAGTCGTTTCAGTGTCCTGCTGAGTTTATTTTGATTCAAGAAATGGTTGCCATGGACGACGATCGTGTATTGCAAGCTTGTTTTATCGCGCAGACTGAGAGAAGCGATCTCGAAAGTTGAACGTTCGATTGCAGAGGTGCATGATCTGCGCAGGCGAAACACTGTCCTGGAGCAACGCTTGGATGCTGCCAAAGGTTCCCATAAAAACGGTGAGGAGTTTGGGTCAGGGTTTCGAACTTGCAGCAGCAAAATCGGTCACGGTTTTTCTCTTTAGCAAAGCAGCAGTACTGGTCCAGAGTTTTGAAAAACAAACCGTTCGGTTAACCGGCAATCAATCACCTTCGATCCGGTTGAAAAATGGCTTGGAATGGATGAATCTATCAAAAAATGGTATTTAAAATAAAACATGAAAAATGTATATCAAAAATCTAACAAGAAATGCTAAAAATAGGTGTCAAAAATCTATCAAAAATGGCGATATCTTGAGGCTGCTTCAGAATAAGCGTGGTTTGAAAAGAATGTATGTGTAATTGCTCGAATTTTAATAAAAATATTTTTAGTATTGGTCATTCGCGTTTCTTTTTTTTGCCAACGGCATTTTGCAGCTTATTCATTGCAATATGATTGTTCAAATTTTGAAATTTACGAAACTGCGTAACATAATTGTCGGTATTTTTCTGATGATTGATCTTCAAACTCATGTATGAATACAGTGTTTGCGCACGCTTCAACAGCGAAGCGAACTTTAGATCTTATTCATCGTTTTTGGTGCAAATAAGAATACATCATGGCTGCAAGTAAGAATGCCCAAATTTAACGATGTTTAAAGTAAATATTTTTCACCCAAAATTTATTTCCAGCAAGATTTGGTGAAAACAGTTCTTAAATACTATACTGCGTAACGTGCAAGCGTTTGCTTGTAAAATTAAAAGCAATTTCGCGCAAAACGGATCGGTTAGAAGCAAAAGCTTTGCGCGCAAAACGGATCGGTCAAACTGCATTATTTGCAAAAAACACGGAGCTTCTTACAAAGATTTTGTAGTGTTTTCCTTTTGTTTTTGTTTTTTTTGAACGACATTGTTGTGTGTACTTCGCTGTGCACTTATATCTAACCCCCGCAATTTTTCATCAAAAAACCAATGAAACTGGCTGAACTAGTTTTGAAGATAAGTTGGTCGAAAAAATTCCGGTTGGTCTTCCCAAAATAACGTATCATTAATTTCATTGAATTCGGTTTTAGTTAATGTTGAGGTGACGTGTGTCTGTTTAAAAAAATAAACTAGTTTGCAGTGCAGACATTTTTCTGTTATCGTCGCCAACATTGCTGAAACAAGATTTTATAGATTGATTTATTCAAAGATCAGATGACAGTCAATGTTTGGTGGTGCAGTTTTCAATTTTTATTTCAGCGCTTGTAAACGTTTTGGTGTACTGCTTATATTGCACAGCATTCATTTGCGCTGCGGCCGATATGAAGTCGCCGTCTCCACAAGGACCGGTGTCAAGCGAGATTTCTGACCTATTATCGTTCGTCACTTATTTTGTTTCTCAGAGTAGAGGACTAAAGTTTGGCGATTGCATTTTTGATGTGTGTTGTGTAAATTAAAACTTATTGGTTAGATGTCAGGTATCTACAACAAGCTACAGTACGGGAATAACTACAACCAATGAAAAATAATGGACTTAGTCTTAGACCTCAATTCTTTTTCTTTTTCTAACCCTGTCCCAAACCCTAATCCGACACACTTACCTAAACAACGAACTCTAAGCCCTAATCATCAGTTTTCTGAGCGTATTTGATATGTAAACGATTAACCATGTGCATGCGCAGTGCGCACATGGCGTGAAGTCGAAATTTCGCAAGTCAGAAATTTCTCTTGACACCCGAAAACACATCGGTCACCACTGATATTTGAAAGGGGTTCTGTTCAGGTTACGGTTTTTAAACCTAAATAAACAAAACGGTTCGCTTGCGGTTCGCCGAAAAATTACCGATGACTGAAACTAATGCGAAAGATGAATTACCAAAAAAATTACCGATGACTGAAACTAATGCGAAAGATGAATTACCAAAAAAATTACTGCTGACTGATTTTTCGATTACGTTGACTTGATCTTCACTGTCGCCGAGAAGCGTAATGGGCTGAGCCATTTCACACGCCAGCGATCCTGCTTATGCTAAATCCATCAAATTGGCATTTTTCAGAAAAATTTTATCATGATATCAGACGCCTCTCACCAGGCTTTAGACTCGCTTCGCTTGGGTCCGCAAGAAGATTTCATCGATGCACACGTGACATCACCAAGCGAAAAATAATTGCAGGAATCCCATTCAAAAATGTTTTTTTTTTGTCAAAGTGCAGCTTATGTCGCGAACCTCCTTGCAGTGACATGTTATTAAAACAACTTTGGAAATCACGATTTCAGTGATGCTAACAGTGTCCTTTGAAACGGTCGTGTCGAATTGACAGGTTTTCACATAATCCACCGTTCGTGGATCGCTTCGTGGTGCTCACAGACCGCAACGATGTTACGCCGTTGCTCCGGATCAATAAGTCTTCAAGATGACTAAAACTCTGTGCATCCAAGCTTAGAATGCGCAATGTGACATCATCTATCGCATGAAATTGCGTAGAAATGTTCTTATGCCGAGTGTTTAGTCACAAAATTAGCACTGGATTCAAATCTAAAACACTTTTTAAAAGCAAAGCAGTCATTTAATTTTTACTGTAAACTGCAGCTGGCGGAACTGTATCAACGCAGTTTAATTCGTTTCGTTGCGTTGATCTCCAGCAGGGCCGGATTTACCAGTAGGCAAACAGGGCAAATACCTGGGGCCTCACACTTGGCTATTAAAAAAGTATTTTGCTGATTTTTCATGTGCTTGCATAGGTGTAGGAGCACGCATATTTTTGGGGTGCGAAGGATTTTTGCCCAAATTTTCCTAAACTTGCCCGAAAACATTTTGGGCCTCGTTTGTGCATGGCATGAAGACCGAATTTTGGATGACTTCCAAAAAAAACGTCTTAACGTCTTCATGTGATTTTGGGCGCCATTTTCTCAAATCAACACACGTTGGACGCCAATTTTGCTTGTATTTTTAGGTAGTTTGCCCAGATTTTCAGGGATTTTGTGAAGGTTTTCACAAATTTTGCCCAGATTTCCCTTGATTTTACCCGGATTTTCAACAAATCAAAACTTTTGGGTGTGCGCTTGCAGCCCCGCCTCCTACACCACTGTGTGCTGGAGACTATTCCATGACGCGTCAGATTTTAACAGTGATTTTTGTTTGCTGCGTTTGGCAAGTAAGGTAAGGAAACTGGCAATTTTGGCAATAATCCTTGTTAAGGTAACGCCAAAGAATCGAAGAAAATACCCCACCTTTAATGACTCACGAATGTGACCGAAACTTGTACATCCAAATAGCAAGTAGGGAAGATAAACCACTACAGAATCTACACCAGCCGCATAAACACGGCAAAACTTTTCTGTAATCTACGTCGGTATCTCAGACATTATTTCAAGTCGTCTTTTACAGCAATAGTTTTGCAGGATTGCAGTGATTGAAACAGTCAGCAGTTGTAGGAGGGCAGGGCTGTCAGCTGCTACCGGTTAAGAACTGTCAAAGTGATGTTTAGGGTCAGGCAGATGTAGAGATAAAGGACGAACATATGTGTCAATATTTGCAAAAGCAAAACCAAAAGGAAGGGAAGCAGGAGATCGAGTTTTCGCTCAGACTCGCAGAATAACCCAGGTGGTGTCAGTGCTGCCAAAGTAAGATTTGGAGAATAGCAACAGTGTGCAAGTATCAGTTGATAAAAACTAAAATGCAAGTGTTGCTGACCAAAGAGTACTGAGTCAACAACCTGTGCAAAGATTCCAGGAGAAACAAAAGAAGCGGTGGACGATGCAGACGATCCATTGGTTTCAAATGCTGGTAATTTTTCACGAAGATTGTTCTCTGGTCAATACAGATTGACAACTGCATGATTGACTTTTGGTTGGAGAGCTGCAGTGAGCAATGTTAGTAACTAAGGTCGGATTTCTCAGCTTCATCCAAAGTCTTCGAATGAGAGAAGGCACCACGTTGCTGTTAGAGATCTGCAATGCGCAAATCAACAATAAACGCGCCGTCTATAGCTATTCAACGAAGAAATCAGCGCTTTTTTGCTTTACCAACAAACTTCTGTCGAAAGAGTCTTTGTAAATGGGTTTAATCACTGGAAGCACGCTTTGAGTAGAATTCGTGAGCATGACGACATTACTAATCATTGGGAAGCACTACTGAAGTTGCTGCTACGCAAGGACGTTGGAGGACGTGTTGATAACCGTCCAGTAAAGGAAATGAGCGAACGTTGAAACTATGGACGCTGTTCTTCTGCGTGTTGCAAAGACTGTTCGGTTTTTGTTCGTACGTGCTGGCTTGTCAGTTCACGGAACTAATGAAACGGTCGACATACTACACCTAATTGCGATCTTTTTCTTGGGATTGTTGAAGCATATTAGAAAGTTTGACCCTTTTCTCACAAACTATAGCAAACGCATGTGCTTGCAAGGGCTGCGGTCACACTTCCTATTTGTCGTTAAGATATGCCTACCGAGTTCATTGAGTTTCTCGTTCAGCATATTTTGTACTGTAATCATCAATGAACTGAGCTTTGCAAAGTACGATTCAGTGTCAGTTAATAAGTCATCTGATCGTAGGAAAGAAGGAATGAAGCTGGCAGGCACGAATCACTACCGTGATGAGCAGGGTCGTATCCACACGCTCAACCGAAAAAAACACTCCCCGATCGTTTTATCGAAGCTTTGCTCACACCAGCGGAGACGTTTAAGAATTCTATCGTTCGTTCATTGACAGAACCCCTCAGGAAAAGATGTGAAGCAAACAAGATAGTTTGCTCCACAGTAGGATTTTTGCAAAGCTTGACGAAATAAATTCCAGAAACCTACTGACGTGTTACTCCGACGATTCGGAGGCTGGTTTCTTTAGAACTTGTGCATTTCGCAGCCCTCTCAAGCGCCATTTCGGAGAAGCAAAAGGAGAATGTTGGCTTCTGTGACGGGAAATGTATAGAGTTGCGAATTTATTTGCTTAATATTTAAAACCGGTTGCACCCTGTTTTTCCAAATACAGCAAAATTCGCTTGATTCAATAAATCAAGGGTAATGATAAATTTTAATTTGCAATGAGAAGGAAATTTTACATTTAAAAAGTGCGGGTTAAAAACTCCAAGAGCCGCTTTATAAATCCAATGTTTTTGTGAATAAACTGCATTAGCGCGAATTTAGTCTGTCGAAATTGTGATTTTTCAATCTAGTCAAATCGAGCGTTTCTAAACTATGATCTGCTGACTCACACAAACAACTGTCACAGAAACAGCTACCTTATGCCACTGTGCAGCACGAACACTTCCAAACATGCCATTCGCAAACAAATTGATTTAAGTCATTGCAACAAGCGCGTGCAGTTACGATTCACAATGAAAAGGTCGAGACGAGAGACAAAACAGCGGTTGAGAAGTAAAAATCGTTGAACCTCTGCAAAGACCGGACTGCATTCATAGCTATCACTATGTTTAATCCATGGAAAGAATAACAGATTATTAAAAAGAATAACATTCTCCACCCACACAAAACTCGTCGTTTAATTTTTTTGCACCTAGTAGCGCTTGTAAAAATCCAAATTCGTTGTGATCAAGGTGGATTTATCAAGCGAAGTCTGCAGTTCTGACATTGCCCTGCGCTCCTACAGTATTCGCGCTTCATAGTTTCGAATTGCACTGAAGATGCGACGCCATGAAACTTTAACGTAGCTGATCTTTTTCCAAATCGCACACACTATTGATAAGTTTGGTACTAAGTATTCTCCGCAGTTCAGACCCTTTGCACTATAATGCGAAGACGTAGCAATTTCCAAATTGCTTTCGACGATCATGAGAGTATCAGACGCAGATAAAACAAAACGCCGTTGTTCACTATAGATCACGGGACAATGAATGACTGAAACCATTGTAAAGGTCTCATCGCAAAATGTTAGTTAATTAGAACGCTATACAGGTTTTGTGTGGTATTTCGTTGAGAACACGGTGTGCATTTTCATCTTCTGCAGATTGTAAGGTCATCTTTGCTGTGTCTATACATTATATACAGTATTCTGTCTATTGAAAGAAATCCTTTCTCAGCACAAAATCAGACACTAAGATCTTACAGAGTACATATTTCGCCTACAAAGTAGGCATCATCAGCTCTTATTCAAATTATATACAGTATATACGAACGATTTGTGCAGTGAAGATGGTCAGAGAATCTATGACCGTAAATTGGAAAAAGCTGTATTACCTCAGACATCCGTTTCATGTGATCATTGGCGTAACTGGCGGGGAGCAGAGGGGCGAGTCGCTCCGCCTGGCAAGCTAACTGTAAAAACCGGGCCCCTTCAGCGTACATTTTGATATTTAGTATTCTTTTGGTTTTCAGTAGGTTGTTTTTTTTGCATTTTTCGGGGTTGTTTTCGTTTTTTTAGCTAGTATAGTCACCCTTTAGGATCAAAACATCTAGTTGCGCCACTGCTTGTGATGCAAATTTTTCTTTACAACTTAACAACGTATGAACCATGCGTGCAAGGCCAGCCCCCAACTGCATTTGGAGTGCACTACAAAACTGTGTTTGGACTTTTTCGACAGTTGCATCCGCAGAGTTCAAAGCAAAGGAACGTGAAACCTTATCCAGCGATAAGTGTTTAGAAAGTCTAGCGGTGAACACTTTGCACGGGGTCTCGCTCTCAGTCTCAGTTAATCCGGCCTTAATCCCCAGGTTCCCGTTAATTTTCGATGCATTTTCTTCATTCCATGGAGGTCTGTGCTGAAGCTGGTGCGGCTGTTCCATGGGCAACGCGGCACCAGCCTTTTCTTCTATGTTAAGAAATTGGTAATTAATAAACATGGATGCTGTAAACATTAGTCGGGTGACTTGCTTGAAAGTTAGGGATCTTCCGAGCCGTTTTCATGTTCGGGGTATGCTGAGGAGTGGAGCAATTTACCTCGCTTGTTTTGCTGCAGTTACGCCTGTCGGTTTAAAAATGACAAGCAGGCGGGTGCGTTTGTCATTTTTAAACCGACAGGCGTAACTGCAGCACGTGGCCAATAAAGTTAAAGTTTAGTTCTTGTCCTGCTGTTTCGTGCTTTCGAGCAATATGCCATCCTCAAAAACTAAGCTCCTGATGTTGTTAGCGCATTCTCGCTTCATCGATTGTCTTGCCGCCGTGCGCCACCTTTAAAATTCGGTCTTTTCATGGAAATATCATAATGATTCGCGCACAACCGTTCGACTGAGGACATTAAGATTTCCTTTCATCATCACATGGTTCACGAGTTGTTGTTGTTGTGACTGAGGCGAAACAAAGTCAACATAAAGAGTATCTGTTCAATCACGTCCAAAGCATTTATGCAGATTCCGCATGTCGCTTTTTTATTAGGGCCACGTGCATGAACCGGATTGGCCAAAGCTACGTTCAAATCGGCCGCCAATCCTTTTCTCACTTGCTTTTGTTAGTATTGATTGCCATCTGAAGTTTACGATGTGTTTTAGACGGGATTGCAGTTGGTATGGGCAGTGGAACCGATTCTGCCGCTTACGAAGAATTGCGATCTCAACTAAGTATCCAGGTAAGAAGTGCAGTAGGAACGATTTATCTCTTCTTGTTGTTTTAACTCTGTGTCAGTGGTTCTCAACCTTTTTTGGTCCATGGACCATCTTTTCAAAAAAAGTATCCGATGGACCACTTTGTTATGCTGACACCTCAACACCTCATGAACAACTAGTCGAAACTGTATTGCACATTATGGAACTCTCTGTGGACCAGTACAAATTCCAGGTGGACCACCGGTGTTTTTTTTGTCATTTTTTGTTTGTCCATTCGTCGGACAAAAGCTACAATATAGCAACTGTTATGGAAGTGTAGTCTTATAAAACAGCAGTTTTCTACTGTGGTAGCAACCCAAAGCTTGTTTTGTGCTTGGAAGTCATTTCCATATTGGTTTTGAGGCAAACGGAAAATTTCGAAAAGTATCGGTTAAACTGGTAACGATTCTTGTGACTTCTCGTATCTCGAAAGCATCGATGCAAACTCGTTATCAGTTATTTCACCCAGTCCATATCTTGATGTAGGACCTTATTTGCGTTGCCTCGCAATATGCCAACTCGATCCAGTTTAACGCGTTATGTTTTTTTTTTTATTAAGTGGGCAGTTAATAAGAAATATGAGATTTTAATATAAATCCTCTTTTCCGTCAGAAGTTCGGTGTTGTTTTTCCAACAATTGAACGTGCGATTCCTAATTTGTCAGCCTTGCACTACGTGCTTACTGCGTAGCTTATCGGAAACAACCGTTGTGCTGACATGGAGATTGATCATGGCATGGGCTTACGCGTCATATTGTTAGGCCGTCATTTTGGTTCCAAGTAAGTGAAGGCATAGTCCAGGTGGCCACTGTCGCGGTAGACCCTTCTTTCTGAGACAAAAATGTATCAAACTACTGAAACAATAAACAGGTTTTCGTAAACCGTTACATTTTTAAATCACAAGATATATATAGTACCACATGGGGGTAATCAGAATTTTAGAGGTGATTAGGTGGGGCATGGGCATAAAGATTTTGGGAACCAGCTGCTTCAGACCGTTGTAATTCTGTGACCTTATTTCCCACCTGTTTAAAAACCCTCACTGTACCTATGACTGGAACAGGTATTTTCGAGAACGTTTAGCTGTATAGTGTTCTCTTTATAACTGGTGCTTCACATACTCCTGTGCCCCATGAAAAAGGTTATTATCACCACACTTGAAGAATTTTTTTGGCTACATTTGATATTTGGTCAAACTGTTGGGATAATCATGGGATACGAAGTCACCACATTAAGTTAAGAGAAACTTTAAGCAAATTTTGTCATTTTCTACAAAAGCTACCCAACAAAACTGTGAGATTTAATTCACCAGCTGTTGAAATCTGAAAACGTTCTAGTAGAAAAAGGAATTCGTGAAGTTCATCAGACGAATCATAACCGTGTGTCCGTGTTCTTATGCACACTTATGCAGAGGTAGAAAAAACACGAAGAGCAACATTGGGCATGGCGTTTGTTGAAACCATTTTGCTACAAACAGCTGTTGCAATCCCGTGGTCCTTATCGCGTTTACATCAGTGGTAATTGTTACTTTCAAAAGGCAAGAAGCGTGAAAGAGGTGGCGAGCTGGCTACAATTAACTTTCCTGGCGTAGGAAAGAATTTTGGAAGCTTTTTATCTTATGTGAGATTAATGGCTGGGAGGGATTTGAAAAACTGGGGAATGGCAAATCCAACCCCATCTTTGAAACTGCCGCTATCTTAAACACTACATTCGGTTTGAAATTATCAGTAAATAGTAACTATCACATCAAATTTTGTCATTTTATTGAGGCAGATTTACTAAGTTTGTGTAGACTTGGTCACAGCAGGTCAACCGCTTACCTGTGCACAGAACTCCAGAAAATATCTGCCGTACTTAATGAGTATATTACTTGGAATATTTTTCGCCAAACCCATTCGGTAGAAATTCGGTGCGTACTTAAGCAGAATTTGCTTCTGTTGAAAAAAAAGCTCATTCACTGTAAACTGCTCGAGGAAATCGTGTCAAAGCTCATTACGCGTAAAAGGTTGAAAGCAAGGGCTTTTTGTGACCAACCTTCATTTGTCATAAGAGTCGATTGCGGCAGACCGGTGCTTGAGCTGTAACCTAGGAGTCAGAAAAACATTTGCAGGAATTATTCTTAAGAATCCTTCCCCTACTCGCCCGTTCCGATGAATCGCAGGTGTTCGTGGCTGGTCAAACATATGTCTGTCAACACGAAAATTATGCGCCGTCAAATGTCAGTGGCGGTTTTGCAACGTCACGCTTGGTTGGTTGTCTGCGCAGAGCGCTGCAAAAATTTTGCGGAATGCAAAGAAAAAAGGAATTTTTCGCGTTCCATTGTAATGACTTTCCGCGTTCCATCATAATCTCCAACTTCTTTCTTACGCAACCTCCAGTCTGTTAAACAGTGATCAACCAAAGTTTTTTAAATTCCATTTAGTATCTTCCTGTTGCTTGTTTTTCCCGCTTTTTGACTGGAATGCAATGTTTTCTCCGTACGAGTATGTGCACATCGATGATTCCACCATTACTCAGAACATAAATTTTGCTCAGAAAATTCTGAAGCGCCAAGTGATTTGCACCCACAGAAGTTTGGAATTTGTGTCAGCGGAACCAGAAAACAGAGTTGCTGAGTGTGCATGCACAACAGCGTTTTCATGAAATTTTTCTATCACTCCGTCCAGGTCTTGTCTTAGTTGCATGAGATTGTCCAATTTTAATTTTGGTGGGCCCTGTGAAAAATGTTAGTTTCAAATAAACTTGGTACAATAGTTGATTCTCAGTACCACAGAGGTAAAACGAGTACAGTCGAATTTGCTCGCAAAACGTCGTTAGTGATAAGTGCAGTCAAAATCCCTGCAGAGCTATGAAGGCAAAGCATAGCTGGACGATTCCTCGAATACCCCACTTCACTTGACAGTAAATGATTTTAATATTTGGACACACACTGTAAGTTTTTATTTTTTGTGTGTGTGTAATTAAGCTTCATTTATGTTCGCATCCCATCCAACCACGGGATAGCATTGATTCGTGTCCTTCGCCATATGCTGTGCCTGAAAAATGACCATTTGCATTCACTCGGACAATTTTCCGCTACTTTCCACAATAAAGTAGCGCAAAACATATTTTCCGGTTAAAGTGGTCGCCGATCCTGGCGTACAACACCACTTTCGCGGTTTCACTGCACTTTTCAGGAAATGTTACCGACCTTTATTTGCGCCTGAGCTGATGCTGAATGGCACGCAGCCAACGCCCGCAAACTGCAGAGATTGCTCATCGCAAGGTCTCGTCACTGCGCTGCTGCTCACCCGGAGAAATAGGCATTCGATGAAACCCTGGCAGTTCTTATGCTTGCCTGCTGCCTTTGATGCATCATGGTTATCGTCGAACGAACACAGGTTTTGACCTTCAAAGACATTTTCACCTGCACCCACTGCTAAACGACTGACTTTTGTCTGAACGAACATGCTGGAATGTTCCCACGCAGGATTATGAAGTAGTTCGACATTTCTCCTAGGATTTGTGTCAGTCGAAAACCCGCTTTTTCAATCAAGCCGCAGGAACTTTCAGAATGCAGCTCCAGGCCACATAAGCTATTACACAACAGTTTATTTCGGGATATGATACATTCTACCAAATCAAGAAATGTTTCGTAAAAATATTCTTCTTCATTATCGGCAAAATGTCTTCACGGTCTCGATGAAATGGCTTCGCGGAGACCCTGAGCTGTACCAACCACAATCTGCCGGGACCTGAATGGATACACGCGTCAGGGCCATTGCGACCGAGTGTCCTCATGTGGAGCTATGGTGTGTTGAGTGTTTTTTTTCTCCAGAAAGCCTTTGTCTCAACTTTACATGATGTGTTAAAACGCAATCGCTGAAAGCAACTTATAAGCATTTTAAAGTTTGGTCTTAGATCTCTGCGCCCCACTAAACTCCGGCAGACGTGAAGCTTGGGTTTCGTTGAAACTCTATTTCACCACGACCAAGATTTTGATCTTCACTGCATTAACACAACGCGGATATAACGACTCAGTAGATCTTTAAAGCACTGCCAGTGGACGGGGGGAAAAGGGGTTCGGGTTCCGGACCCTCCCGCTCCATTTTTCAATGAGGTCTGAGTTACGAGTGACCCCCCATTACTTTACTGGATTTTTGGTTTTTCGTTATGAAACTAAAATTGTTACGTTGTTCCAAATACATGTTACTCGCACAAGAGACTGACGCCCGGAAGCTTACGGACGGATATGACGAGAACGGTTTTTGGTTTGTAAATTTCCAGCATTGCTTGAAAATTTGTATTTATCTTCTGATCTTGTTTACGCAAATTGAGATTTTTTGTTACTGCAGGTTTGCTTCATAGTGAACCGTGTATCTTCTGGAGCTAGTGGTTCTGGCAAAATCTGAAAAATATCTGCGATGAAATCACACCGAGTATCGGTACATTTTCGCTTTGAAATTGTGCAGAAAGCCATTTCAAGGTTTAATGCTCTCCGATGACGTCACATAATATCAATAAACCATGATATAGGTAGTACGGACCCGGATCGCCCACTATAAAATTCTTTCGGACGCGCATAGGATATTTTTCATGGGGACCAATGGTGTTTTTTTCCAGGGGGAGACCAACAATGGTGAAATTTCATCATTTTACCAAGTCCGACATTAAGAGGAAAACATTTTTCTTCCACGAAGTTCATAGGAAAATATCAAATTTCAAACTCCAGGGGGGAACAAGACCCTTGCCCCCACTTCCGACGCCTAAGCGTTAATGTTCACAGCTGCTTTCCTTTGCGCACCTGGCAAAAGCGCCAGCCTGTAAGCGGGCTGCGATTTGGTGCGTGCCAATGTTGACAGGTCTCTGTTCTCGCTGCAGATCGATGAAAACAACGCTTTGAAGGAGACGCTGCGAAGCACACTCTCCGGCAAACGGGAGGACGTCGCGGTCTTCAGCGAAATGGCCGAGCAAACCAAGCAAGTGTTCATGGAGGCGCTGCGCAGCTTCGGCAAGTCGAAAAACCAGTGAAGCAAATCCGCCGCTGCTATCGGTAAACTACCCAGATGTACGGAAGGGACAGATCATCTGCATACAGACGCTTCGTTCGGTGTGTCTTCGCAAAGGACCGTCTCGAGCGACTGCTATGCCGTAGCGTAGGATTGAAAGAGCGGCGAAAACAGTTGTTGATTCATGCGCCTCAATTCAAAGCAAATCTATCAACACTTTTCCTGTACTCTCACCACAAGCACTGGCATCTGTGCCAGTCCGTGTGGTTTGCAAATGCTGCTTCAGCGACTTCAGTTTTCATAGAAATTGTTGTGTAAACACCTGGTCGCAGCATCTGGGGCGGGTGAGCAGCAAGTGTATAATATTGCTGAGGATAGTACCCTGGTAAATGACAGGTTTCTTGTCATGAATGATTGCCCGGTCTTGCTGGAAACTACGTCAATAGATGCCGTTGTAAGTAAAATAAACTAGGTCCGTACTGGGTGTATCCAGTCCGTCATCATCTGGGCGGATCTCTTCGCTTCGTTGCTGATCCAAAATAAATCCTTCCTCCGTTGGTGAACAAATTGTTTGAGAAAGCAGCACAGTTTTCCCAAATGTGTGTTTTTTACCAACACTAAGCAGCTCAGGTTCCCTCAGGCAAATACCGCCTTGTGTGTTTGCGTTTAGCGTAAAGTTTTGTGGTGTTTGTACCGGAGTCGACTGTCGTTCCTGAATATTATCACTCAACAACTTCAACGCCCCATCGAATAATTTGTGCCCACTCCGGATGCCCCGTTTACGTTACTTGAACTTATAAAAAATGTATGCTGGTTCACGGTCTTTCCATGTTAAGAAGCTTGTTAGTTTTTGACTGGCAAAGAGAGCGTCTATATTGCCTAGAACATGGGTCTCCAAACTTTTTTGTCCGAGGGCCACATAAAGCTATTACACAATTGTTCGGGGGCGGTTACGTAATGTGAATGTTTCAGGATATGTTGCATTCTACCAAATCAACAAATTTTTCGAAAATATATTATTTTTACATTATTGTCAAAATGTCTTGGCGGCAGGATTAAATGCCTTTGCGGTAGTTTGGAGGCCCCTGGTCTAGACGAAGACTGTTGATATTCCAAAACGCGCTTCTTTAATAATTGTCGAGACATACGTCCTTATTACAAGTATTTGCCAAACACGAGCAGCGGTAATTGATTAAATATTATCTTCACCCGTAATAAAATGTCATTTGCTTAGTGTTCATGACCATACGAGCGGCTTTTTCTGCGCCGCTATAGAAATTTGGGCTTTTTTCTTGTTCAATGTCCGTTGATGTTTCAACCTTAACGTTCGTTTTTCAGTGACAAGGGCATTCGTTAAGGGTTTGTGTGTTTATTCTAAGCTAGACATGTAAGCTATTGTTGTCTTCTCTAAAGCCTCGCATGAAATAAAACCTTGATGGAGTAAAAAGACGAAACCATCTCCGTCAAAGTTTTTCGTGCGGTAGTAAATAACTGCCTTGGTGTGGAATGGGCGTTGTGGGACAGAGACTCACGAATCATACGAAAAAAAACAACAATTGAATGTCTCTTACGTCCTTGTTGCTGTATTGAAAAAGTCTCTTTAAGTCGTATTGTGTTTTCCTATTCGGGCGCGAAGAAGAGGTTCGGTTTCATGCACTAGATTAATTAAAATATATTTGTTAAGGTTGTATGCTTTCAATGCATCTGTAGCCAGTTAGGTCGAAAGATATAAAAGATGTTGGCAAATTCGTTTTGAGGGGTACTTGAAACGCACTATTGTTTTACTTTAAGTGTTTTCATACCTTCTGAAATGATAGCCGCTGTGCGTAAATTAGAAACACTGTGTATTGGCTGATAAGTAAATTAGAAACACTGTGTATTGGCTGATGAGCTTGGTCTCCGTCGTCTGAGTTCGAAGGAAATTACCTGCTGCACAACTCTACAAAGAAAGCTCGAAGCACTTCTAGCACGGCGCTTCACAAAGTTGTGTTAACAAACTCTTTGAGGATATCGATTACTTTTTAGTGCAGACTGTCAAATTCCTGGTGTTCTTTTCCTCTGCTACTTGTCAGTGTACTGTCGTTTTTCCCGTATCCCATGACCGTTTTTTTCCATCGTTGCAAAAGGAAAGCGCTGTCGACGTGATCTCGAACAGATTTCATGAAGCAGCACGATTTGCCGGTGCAGGTTTTCACGCAATACCTCAGCGCCATTTGCATGTGCTGCAGTCCTGGGCGTCTGCGGATTGAAAGCACGTAAAGAAAACACTGATTGTGTGGTTGACTTTCTCTTTTTGATCGAACCAAATGATTTATATGCATTTATGGGCATATGTATCTGTTCTTTAGACGAACGCACCAGCTCAAAAGGTTCTTTCCACTGTCTTATCCTTGCGGGCAGATCAGAAAAGCTTTACTTTTGCTGCAGCAAGTAACTTAACAAACTTCATGACGCGACTAGCGCAAGGCGAAAAACTTCTCCGCAAAACATTGCACACCACAAAACCTGCTTCGATCATGTGTTTATGAATGGGTAACACTGCATTTGATGTAACTAAATTTTAAGGCAGGTCGACTGTATGACTTTATCTGTAAAATACGTTGTAGTTTGATAGAAGGCCTTCGGGAATAGTCAAATTGCATGAAGGTATGTTAGACGTTTTGCTTAATCGTTGCGCTCTTTCAAAATAGAGCGTTGTCATTTAAATCAGTGATTCACAATGTGTATTCTCGTGGTCCACAGAGAGTTCCATAAATCCTTGATAAAACGTTCCTGAAAATTGTAACTGTACTGTACAGTAAATTATTTAAGGTGCCACCTTAGCAAAGTGGACAATAGGATATTTTTTTAAAGATGGCCGATGGACCAAAAAGTTGACAATCGCTGATTTAAATCAAAGGTGCATGACTCGAAATAACGAATGCATGCAAAATGATAAGGAATTAGCGTATATTTTTAAGATTTCATGCTATTAACTTCAGAGTAGATTCTCGAACACTGTACCAAATCGTTTATATTGCTTTCGCGCTTAATAAAAGTGATTATAGCATTTTCGTGAGTTCTTTGAGATTTCCCATCAAACTGGAGACAATTTGAACTTTGAGATACCATTTAAGTCGTCATATACTCCCTAAATATTTTTGAACAGTTATAAAGGACAGTGTTTTTTAAGTCATATTTGGGTGTCAAAATGACACCCTAAATTCTGAAAACCAAATTATGGTTTTGCCTTGAAGTAAAGCGATTTGAGGAAAGCATGTTTTCCTGCACGTGGCTATTACACCAAATGGCTGCAATGTTATAGGCCAACACAATTTTCTGGCACAGAATTCGGATAAGTATGGTAGCTGTCCATTGCCATCCGCACCGCCTCGCTTCGGCCTGTTACTTTCCTGCCGCAGATTTGTGCAGTGTGGTGTACCTAACTGCGAAAGCACTTTAATGCAATGATGGAAGTGCTTTACTGTTTCACATCGGCTTGCCTGCCGAAATATACTACAATGAAGACACAAAAGGTGGGAAGTTGCAGCGGCAGCATGCATGCAAAACAAGGTGGTTGTCGAGTGAGGCAACAGTGGGAGCTGTGATTGAGGTTTTGGGTAGTTGGGCCGCACTGAAGCAGCTGTCAGAAAATAAAATGATGCAATGTGCGTTGTTTAACTGCGACATCTGAAAACAAAAAATTTCAACATGGTACTTTCCTTTTGTCAACGTTGCCAGCTCCCCTGGCAGAACTGAGCAAAGGTTTTCAGACGAGATGTTTTGGCTTTGCACAGATGAAAGCTTCCGTAGAACTGTGTATCGATAAGCTCTCTGATGCCGCTGCTAAATCCGAGCTTAAAGCTAATTGCGATAAGTTTGATAATGAATTTGGGGAACTTAGAACGCCGGATGGTTTGGCTGACTCGTGTGTATGGTCAAGATGAATTTGATATACAGTCACAAACGCAGGGTCGAGTGCGGGGCCCAACGCAAGATCTAGGCGCGGAGCTCCTCTGAGCAGTAATTCTTGACGTTATCGTGTTCAGTCAACCGTGTTACGATCGTGGTAGAGTGCAGATGTAAAGCACTAATACGAGAATTGACGTTTGCTAACGTTCGATAATAGTGGAAATTTGCTAGTTCTGATTAGAGCGTTCTTTGTTAACAATGGAATTTACATGGCGTTTCTGCTGAATTCTTAAGTGCAAGGTGTGTATGGCAAAAATGAACAATCTACCCAAACACCATGGCGCGAGGCCCAATGCAGCTGCATCGGCTTAAGGCCGGTCCTGCACAAACGCGTCGACGAGGGTGTCACTGTTGGGAACTGCAGGATGAACCGTTTGCTTTTGCGGACGAATTTGTACTGCATGCGTGGATCTTCTCAACAGGGTCTTCAGCACGTATTTGATCGGTTTTAGGCTGCGTGCGACCAAGCAGGAACGAAAATCAACACTAAAAAGTTTGAGGTATTATGTCTTTCAAGACGACCAAGGCAGTGTATTTTGCAAGTGAGCTGAAAAACGCTGCAGCAGGTGGAGACATTCAAGTACCTTAGGGTGGTGTCCACGAGTGACGGAAATCGGAACAAAGATAATAATACACGGATTGGTAAAGCAAACGCAGTTCTACGTGAGCTTTATTACACCGTGGTTGCGAAATGGGACCTTTCAAAGACCGCAAAGCTTTCAGTTTTCAAATCGGTCTTTGTTCCGATCCTCACCTGTGGTCAAGGATCTTAAGTGACGACTGAAAGAATACTGTCAAAAGAATAAACGGCAGAGATGGGATATTTGCGAAAAATTCTCGGTGTGACGCTTCGTGACAAAGAGCACACGTCTGAAATCGGTAAAGCCCGGGATGTCAAGCCACTTCTCCGAATCGAGAGATCCCAGCTATGTTAGTTTGGCCATGTGTCCAGAATGTCCCGGGAAAGATTGGTGAAGTAAGTCCTTCGGGCTTCAGTCTACTCTACACCCACGGAAAAGCGGCCCAGAGTTCGTCAAAGGACCAGGTGGTGCGACTACATCTCCGACCTTGCTTGGTCCCGTCTTGGTGTGAAGCCAGCAGGACTATCTGAGATTGCTGTTGATCGTGAGGTATTCCGGGTCCTCCTAGCCTAGGGCTGCTGCCCCCGCG
>JGI24021J15306_10000430_pt1 | contig 31356 bp, 16 predicted proteins | sample Ectturendosymbi1_FD_15306 | JGI IMG/M metagenome (IMG submission 15306)
TGCATATTATGTCAACAAACTTCGCCAAAACGTTGGTTTGGAAACAGGACTATGGCGTCATTTTGTGACGTCACAAACAGCGCACACCAAATACAAACTACCCTATGCGGCTGAATGAAACCCCCCCATGAAAAGTTTCTGCGTACGCCACTGGTTATGGCCAAAAAACAAAATTTTGGTGAAAATCTAATTTTTAGATTTTTGCCAAAATTTGGGTTTTTTGGCCATAACTTGCCAACCACAAATACTAGATGATCAATCAAGGGCTCTATAGATGCAAATTTACACCTAGCTTTACTAAAAAGTAAACACTAGAGTCAAAAAATTGGTTCTTGGTGTTGGGACAATGAACGCGATGACCTCTCGCAAAATTGCGGAAACGTAAACCTACCCCAATTGGGACATCACCCACAAAAAATCTAAAATCCAAAAAGTTCAAATTAAAAAAAAACAAGTTGCAAGACTTACCACATCCTTAGAGGGTTTGAACACCTCTTTAGCTCAATCGGCTAGCGAGTTATGTTGGTGCAAAGTGACGCAAAAAAGTGGCGCACGTGGGACTTAAAGGGAAACCCAGTACACTATTGTGTTTCAACAATAAATTAATTAATCCACTAATGAATTCATAGGGAATTGGGTAATTATTTATTTATTTTTTGCCCATAACTTTCGAAACACAAACGTCAGAAAGCCAATCAAGTGCTCTAAAGATGCGGATTTTCGCCTACATTTTTAAAGAGAGAAACAAAAAATTGCCTCTAGGGTGGGAGCCAGGACACGATGACGTCATCCCCCAAACCCTAAACCTATCCCAATTGGGTCTTCCCCTCACAAAAGTTCAAATCTAAAACTTCCCAATTTGTTTTAATCGAAACTACAAGACTTCCCGCATCTTTACAAGGTTTGAACAACTCTCTAGCTCAATTTGCTGATAAGTTATGGCCGAAAAAAACTTGCCCAATTTGGGCAAATCCGAGACTTAAAAGGTTAAAAGACCCATTAAAAAGTGGAAAAAGCTAATGTTATATTGTGTGGTTCAAAACCAAACTTTGCTTTTGTAAAATTGTTTGTGTAAGGAAACCCTTCCATTAAAAGTCTAAAAAAATGCATTTGCTTTTATGTTTGGAGGTGAACGTTGCCACGTTCTGACATTGACATATTTCCATGAATGGGCAAACATTTTTTCTAGCTTTTTTGTTCGATCAACTCATTTTCTACTTAAGGTTCATCCATTTTTAAGCTTTGAAACAGAATTAAAACTAATTCTCAGTATAAAGTTTACAATAAAAACTTATGCAAACACAGTTTAAGTGCTTATATAAAATGGTGCCTCATATGGATCACAGGTTTGTACCTTTATATATTTTTAGAAAGTTATGGCCAAAAAAGTGATAATTACTTCCTAATGAATCCGTAGGGGATTAACTAATTAGTTTGTTGTTTTTAGGCTATAACTTGCCAAGTAACACTAAAAAGTCAACCAAGGGCTCTAAAGATGCGGATTTTCGCCTAGTTTTTTAAAAGAACGAAACAAAAAATTGCCTCTTAAGTTTCGGACCCAGGGGCCGATGACCCTAAACCTACTCCAATTATGACTTCACTCACAGAAAAGCTCAAATCCAAATCATCCCAATTTTTTTAATCGTAACTACAAGACTTTCCTCATCTTTAGAGGGTTTGAACAACTCTCTAGCTCTATCGCCGGCCGAGTTATGGCCGAACATGTTGGCCCCCACGGGCATTAAAAGTGTCCATCAGAATTTACTTTTTGCTATTGATTAACAACAGGCTATTTTTAGAATAGCCTACAGTTGCAGCCTTAACATATCTGTTTTATTTATATTCTGACTACTTACAAACAAGCTATGCAAGTTTCGACAAGGGTTACCGTCAGAATCTAAGAGTCTCCGGTGTCGGTCTTCGGACCCCCGTGTAAAATGTCTATCAGAGGCCCTGGCTAGCAGCACCCTTTGTTGGTTTTTAATGATTTAGTATATCAATCAATGGCCACACCAATTATTATTTTTCTAAAAAAATATTGAAAAGAATTTTCTGAAGGATATTTCCATGAATAATCAAGTAGTTGTATAACTGACGCTTTTTGCAAAAAATGAAGTTCACATAATATACTTGATACTGATGCGACTAATTGTGACATAAATTCAAAACTACAAACTGTTTGAATAACATGGTTGCTTATGAATTAACTCGGAAAGGCCCTTAGTTTAGGAAAGAAACAAAACAGTTGTTAAGGTACTGCTATCTACAATGTCTAAAATACCACACCCACTAATATGACAGATATACAGCAGATTGTAGTTCTTTCCAAGAATTATTGTGCGCTATACCCTTCATAGAAATACAGAAAGTGAAAGTAAAATTCAATACTTCTTAAAACAATAATGGACAAGCTGGGCCCTGTGAAGCCAAACGCAAACAATATGGAAGATTTTTTTGTAAAAAGCTGTTGTATGCCAAACAATCTAGTGCAAAGCATTAGGCCATGCCAGTTGTTTAAGGCGTTTTAGGGACCCGATTCGGATTCCTAGAATTGAAAATCGGGTCCCTACAGGACCATACCGGGTACCTAACATTTTCTTTAAAAAAAACCTGGGCCATACTAAACTTTCGGTCGAAGAAAAAGGTGAAGCTCCGTTAGTGTGAAAAGTTGAGTAGCAACCTTTTTGAAGTTATTTGTTTCCNAGAAGGCATGTACAGAAACGTTCTATGTTCTATTCCACTACAGTNAAAGGAAGAACAAACTNCGTGGGAAAATGTTCAGAAAATGTAGGTCACAACAGTATAGTCCATGGACAAAGAAAGGTNGCCCACTATATGACTTCCTGTCTTCCTATGAAATGAATCGAAAAACGTGTATTATACCAATAGCAAAATGCTCCTTGACCTGTAATTACCTTTGGTGTTTCTTTTGTGCTAACACATGTAACGAAATAAAATGTTTTCCTTGGTGTGGCGCGACGCGCTATAACTGTTGACTCTTCGCCATGGTGCTTGAAGGTAGTTGTTCAGTAATTGGCGCAAGTTTTGCGTTTCCGCTTTCGCGTAGGGCCAGCTTTGTGGTCACAGCTTGTGTTTAAGACTACAATTCGGGTGCTTTCTCTAGTTATTCATCATTTTATTCGTAAGCCTTTGCTCGCTATTGTCAGGACTTAGGTCTTGAAAATTGGGACCTATAACATAAACTTGTCCGCTACAGCGCAGAGGTGCAATGGTTATCTGCAGTAAAAACATGCTTTAATCAAAGCTACTTTCCATGGTGTTGCAGCGTACGAGATTTATATGTTCAGCTTTGATGACCGTGTCCAGCCAATACTACTATAAAAAGAGTTCATTCACAATCTGCGATATGTCAAAACAACACCCGAGTCCATAAGCGTTCGTCAATGAGCGCGACTCGTACTTTTTTAATTTGACCAACAGTTACTGTATTGATCGGAAAATGCGTCCCCAGCAAGATCTCCATTTAAATCCTTTCTCACAAAAACGACACAGCAGTCTATACAAAAGATCAGATTTTATTGAGAAAGTCTTGAGCTTACTGATATATTGTGCGTGCATTGCGACATGATACTGGTTTTCCTACCGTGTACGTTTCAGATTGTTCCTACATTACTAAATCTTTTAAACAGCAATGGTTCAAAAAGCTCCTGCAGCAAATAGGAGTAAACAAAAATAATTTCTTGATATCGTACGGAAGACGTAAGCCCACATCTCAATGCCCCGAGGCGATGCCTTACAGTTCCTTAAAGCAACTTGCCATAAGTTCAGCGTTTTAGCTTCTCAGAGTTTGGTGGTTTTGCACCTCAAACCCGTTCAGCGTCACCTGAAAGTTATTTTTTCAAAAGTGTAGAAATACGAGCAAATGATTGTCTGAAACGCCTAAGGTTTTCCCCGAAAAAGATTTTGTAGTTGACGACAGGGTTTTTTTTCAAGCTTTGACCTTGGTGACCGCCACAACATTTTGAGAGACCGCAACTATTTCATCTGAATACCGAGATAGTCACAAAGCAAGGTTTTAGTGTATTTTGGTGGTGGTTATGCACTAAGGTTCTGCTGTATTTTGAGAGACCGTTGGAAAGATTTGAGAGACTGTTTCAGTCCCTCAAAACGCCCTAAAAAAGCACTGGTTGATTACTACGAGCTGTAGAATGCGGCTTCATCCCTGGATTACTAACGTTCGGTTTTTGTCACGTTTGTACTAACGTCGGGTGTGCATGACCCGGTTTAAAAAAACTTTCCTTCAACTGCAGTTTATCACAAAAACACACTGAAAATATAAGCCTCACTGAGCAATTTGAGCACTAACAAAGTTACTTTAATATCATACGATTTTTGATGAAAGTAAGTAAACCAAATATAGCGAAAGCGTCACATATGCCTGAACTTGAATTACCCATAAAAAAATTATGGGCGTGCACAACTTTTCTTTGTGAATACTGCTAACAAGATCGTAGAAGCATGCGCTGAGTGAGTTTCAGCTTTTTACAGGCTCTTCCCCCATTAACCAGAATGTGGGTACAATGTGCCCATTGCCACCTCACACTAACCATAACGTCTGGTCAGTGTGACCTAAACCTGTGACGAACTCACTCCCTTGCAAAATCTAGAAGAGCGTAGATGACAGCAAGCGCACCTATTTACCAGTCACACAAAAACATGAAGCTACTGAAGAGTTGAAAGCGCGCCGACTTCCGCTTTCGTAGTTTCACGGCAGTGACCTCATTTGACCCGGGTCATCCACACCCACGTTAGTATTCCAGAAATCAACAAACTTTTACACATTACAGGTGTCAAACACACGCTACTAATAGACAGTCGCGCCGTTATTATCTTCAAATTGTTAGAAGCTCACAACTTACCCGGGCTTAATATATCTAGTATCTCACCAGGCGAATGGCTGTCAGTTGCATGCAACTGCTGTAACTGGCATGTTGCTCTACCACGCGGTAAAAACAAGGCTTTTCAAACCTAAATGAATGATTGCGAACTGTGTCGCATCTATCGCCGCTATCGACGAGACAGGCCATGGTTATGATACTATTTCTATTGAGCCACAATACCCGTGGCCTGCAGAACTCACTTCGTTTCCTGTTTCTTGAACGATGCTGTCTTTGGCTGTGAGTCCCCGTTCACGATTCCGACACACCATATGCACGACCCCTCCTGCCTTCGCCAAGTGTTTGCAGACGCAAAAACCGATACCACTGTTTGCGCCAGTTACTAGAAACACTTTTCCTTTTGCATCTACGTCAAGATCGTCTTCTTTGAAAGACAACGAGGCGCTTGCATAACCGCTCCTGAAAAAACAAATTTGCTTCTGTCACTTGTGGTGTTCGGATTGAACGGAGGAAGCGCAGCCAATAATTACAAATGATATAAAACAGCATTTTCTCTACAAGTGCCAGCCCACAGAGTAGATGAATGATACTAAGTGAACCCAGTTTGAAACAGCAAATCTGTTGGAACTTTCACAGACAAAGCTAAGACACCAAACTAGCTGAGCACGCTTTACAGAAACCTATCGCGTAGTACAGTTCAGAGAGTAACAGTTATCTGTTACGCGTTGAACTACTGAGTCGAAGACAAGCGAAAGATGTTAATTCGCTTCAAAAAAAACAAAAGCAATCAGCAACAACAGAGATCATGGTGACCAGATAACTCTATTCATACTAGGCATCACTAGAGGGCAGGGGCGGGCATAATTTGACTTGGGGACCACTTTGAGAAGGCCGCGTTTAGCGGAGGGCCGTACCTTCTAATTTCATCGCAAAATAAGCAAGACAAAAACAATAGTGGCACAGAGAAAAGGTTTTATTATAATTGTTTTTAAAGCGCACTTATTATAAAGCGCACTTTATTCAGCGCAAGCAATTCAATTATAGAAATATAATCTCACACAATTTTTAACAAATTTCAGGGTTGAAGACTTCCTGAATGCTTCACGCGGGCCACTGAAAATGCTTTGGGAGGCCACATGTGGCCCGCGGGCCGCTAATTGCCCACCCTTGCTATAGGGATGAGTAAGTTTCAATCATTTCGCTTATGGTGTCTATGATAATGACTTGGTACTCTTAGACATCATCTACCGGTTAACACTTTATTAACATGTAACGTCATCTCCAGGCCGCCACATTACGATACACAGCAACTACTGTATAAGCACCTGTTGCAGGAAATGCACTTGCAGTTCACGCTGTGTTATGCAAATATGTCTGTCAAAGTGCATAATGAAAACAACTTAACTTTCCAACTATAAAGCATTGTGTCAAAGATCATAAACTTTGAGGTGCGCCACCTTATTACAAAGACGGTACAAAAGAAACCCCACTTCGCAACTCATGATGACCATGCAGTAGCCTACCCCACTGCGTGTTAACAAGTCATTCTTGACAAACAATAAAATTCGAAAGCGTTATTTGACAAATGATACCTGTAAAAGATTTTCAAGCACAAAACTATGTACATGAAGCAGGCTTAAAAATTTTTGTTAGATTGAAAAACTAAAAGAATACTTAAACTTTTGCAAAAGTTTTTTCGTTGATGAATCTATTGCCTCTGTGCACAGTATAATCGCGGTATATTTAGGTCATTGATTCAGGGACAGAATCTGCCTACTTTCAGAACTAAGTAAACTTGAGACGAAAGATTGGTATCGACAAAATGTGGGGAGGATAAACTTTGAAATGCGACTTGCTGGTATCGTAATTCACGGTCACATTAGTTCATCATTTTTGATCGAAACTCAATTTCTTGCACAACCGGGAAGACTTGAGGCTTGCGTTGTGAAGCATTTACCCTCCAAAGCATTTTTATCACAAGGATTTAGGATCAGTCAGTTCTTTCAAATTTTCTTTGACTGTGGAAATATACTCAATACTCTTTTAATTGGCTTTGCTAACCCGATTGTTTTGTTAATTGCTTTTAATTTTATTTTGTTAAACCAACGGACTTAGCTAAAGTTTAAGATTGACTTCACCACACATTGGTTGAGTAATTGCGTTCAGTGGCTTAGGAACTTTCAATCTGACGGCCCTGGCTGCTGACTCTCACAGAAATGCCGCCTCCTATAACAACTGACAAAAAGATGGTGACTATTCGGACAACTAACTTGAAAAGCAAAACTACAGTAAGTCTGATTGTTTTCAAAATAAAAAATGTGATAATAAAGGCCAATAGCAAATTAACAAACATGAACTTAAAAAAGCAGTCCAAAAGTTTGTCAAATTTACTCATAATTTTTGTTTTCGCACAAACACAAGATTTGTTCAATGCGGGAGTCGGTATGACCGAAGTCACCATTACTTGACTCCCAAGACGAATAATGGCCAAACAAAGATTTTCATAATAAATGGCGGGCAGCCTAAACACAAACAAAAATGGAAATTAACGAAGAGGTAAGTGCAATAAGCAAGCGTCACCAGGACGAAAATCGCCAACAAAAACAAGAACATCCAGACTATTGACGGATGTAATTGACCACAAGCGCAACATACATTTTGTGAATAAAAAATTCTTTTCGCACGGTTGTGACACTTGACAAGAAACGCAATACGCCAATCGCATGTCAAAAGATTCAGCGGCATACAGAAAGCTCATGCATTCAATCAAAACATCACACAAGAAACGGACTCTGCCAGGCCAAGGCCGAAGAATTGCAGCAACACAAAGACAACACGCGCATTCAACCAGAATATGCAAAATATCACACAAGAAGCACACTTTGCCGGTCCAAGTTACAGCCAGCCAATGCCACACTTCATTAGCATAACGCTAAACCGCTAACTCAATCCTGGCCCTAAAATCCTGACAAACAATATTTCGTATTTACTCAAGCTGAACTCGTCGAGCATTGCCAAGGCAAAATCAGATAGTATATCTCCAAAATCAAGCTTTTCAATAAATTCACTTTCGATGGAAATGATTGACGAAACCGAGGGCTGACTTTCACTCACTGTCGAACGCAAATAATATTTTACCAATTTGAGCTTGATTTGAGCATGGAGAAACTCCTCTTGCAACTAGCAGTTGAAATACCAAAGATAAGATAAATTTTGAGACACAAACATAAACACTGCTTCGAGTCAAGAAGGCAACAGTTTGTTAACCATTATAAAACGCCAATTGCACTAGCACTGCGTCCGCAAATGGTATCGCTGCTTCGCACGAGTTGCTGAAATCTATCAATTTCAACAATCAACTCCGAAAAATCAATTTCGTCTTCACATAAATGTTTTTGGGAAAATTCATTCATATACTGTGCGTCTCGTGGTATTTGCTATTAGCTCTTGTGGATTCAAAACCACAAGCGTATCATTTAACTGAGTGATTCCGTTGAATCATTTTTCAACTTCAATCTTAAATCTGCGCAAGATTCAAGCATGCACCTTCTTTCTTTTTCACCAACTATATAGGCCTCCATCTTCCGTGTTTTCTCCAGCCATTCTCTTTCTTTAACGTATTCTCTGTTCTCCAGTTGGAACGCCTTGCTCTTTATATATTTTTTACCTTGGTGTCAATGGATTCTTTGACCAAGTCATCTCGTGTTTCAGTCAAAAAAGCGACGCTTTCACATTGTTAGAACCTTTTTGCTGCAGGTTAGTTTGGGACTCATGTGATTCTCGGAGGATTACCGGTTTGGTAAAAATGCTACGAGTGTCTCCTCATGTATCAAGATTTTCATGTGAATAACATAGCTCGTTTAACGTAGTCAGTGCTGCATCAATACCTGCGTGAAGCGCCTTTACAAACTGCGTAATCTGCGCTCCAGCGTGTATCAATCACTTACAGCAGGGGTGGGCAATTAGCGGCCCACGAGTCACATGTGGCCCTCCAAAGCGGTTTCAGTGACTCGCGGAAGCATTCAGGAAAAATCTTCAAAACTGAAATTTTTTGAAGAGTGTGTGAGGTTACATTTGTCACATTGAATTGCTTGCACTGGATAAAGTGTATATGCACAAGAATATAGGCTTTCATAAAAACTTCTGTGTACCATTATCGTTTATGTTTTTTTTATTTACTTTACGATCAAATTAGACGGTAAGGCCCTCAGTTAAACGCGGTCTTCTCAAAGTGGCCCCCAAGCCAAATTACAATATAATTGCCGGTTCGTGGCTTACACTATAGGCTTGTTTATTGCCATTTACAATACTGTAATATGTCATGGGGTACGGCTATAAAAATCTTGTTTTGAAGTTAAATGATATCCGTCGATTTGAATTAGCAAAACTTATGCACAAACTACATTACGGTGCGTTGCCCAAAACCTCTAGACAGTTTTTTCAAAGTAATTCTTGTGTTCATTCTTACCAAACCAGATTCACTGACAACCAAAACTATGCCATATAAAAGGTTTCTACAACTTCTGGCAAAACGGCTAGTTCTTTCAGAGTGACTGCACTCTAAACGGAAATAGAGTAGAGTCTGAAATATTTGCATTATGGCACCTTCTGTAATCAGTTTAAAGATTATTATCTCTTCTCACATTATGAATAAGTTTGTTTTTATTTAACCATGTTTCGTAGTATGCTTTTTTCTATTTACATCTATCTTACCAAAGAATATAATGCTTTCATTTGCTTGTTTTTTCAGTCAACCTCATGTTTTGTATATCGTTTTTGTCCATTGTCTTGCAACCTCTGTCTTGTCATGTGTTCGCGCATGGTAACACTGTAGTTATTTAACACATTTTCAGGGCACCTCGACCGTATAATGCTAGAGTTTTTACGGAGACCTAGTTACGTATATGTTCTAGCAGTAGTGATTATTTTCGCGTTGCTATTCTACATCATAACAAACGTATTCTCCGTTCTTCAATTGGCACCAGTTGAGGTCCTACGCCACTGACCCCGTTGACCTGACCCCGTTGACGCTTTTTACAGTGATTTTTGCAAAACAGTCTGTTTTTCTTAGCGTTGAGGTCGATGCAAATACAGGACTGTTTAAGTTAAGATACAACTATAATACTTACTTCGAATCGTATAGAAGTCCCTTTATAAAAAGCAACACCTTTCGGTAAGCAGCCATGGTTGAGCGAGAAACCTGTTATCCTCAATCAAACAGACAGATCAGGTAACTTACACTCAGTTTTTGCCTACGATATAAAAACAAAATATGCTGATGGCTACAGGAAAAATTCCACTTATCCACATTTGCGACCAAAAAAAATCTGCCAGCATACAGAACATTATAGCTATCAAATGCGAGAAGTCGCAAGATGTTACCCTCAGCTCTATGTGAGTGAAAATTAGCGAACCGGCCTTTTGTTTGCTGCTTGCTGTGCGAATAGCTGCAGACGCTTTGCCTTTTACATTTTTCCATTTACGTTATAACTTCTGGCATTTGCGTGTGCCTACTTTGTGCTGCACGTCACCAACAAGCTTCCGCATCTTCTACCTGCCAGTGGTAACAAATTACACTTCTTCAGAGTTGAAACCTGTCTGACCGCTGAGTTTTTGTTTCATCAAACCCGAGGCTAAAGACGCAATGCTGTTTTTGTCGATATTTCAAGTATAAATCCCAACTGTTTTCTTCTGATTTNTTATGAAAATATTTCGAGTCTTGCAAAATTGGAGTTTATCGAGAATTTANCCGGTTATGGTTCTTGTATTCCTTCACAAGCTAGGAACAATCGTTTAAATGCGTTTTTTCTTAAAAATACAAGCAGCTTAATATCACGGTCGTTCCAACATAAAATAATATAATTGCTTCCGCTTTTGCTATTTGAAACTGTCACCTTTACCATCGACTTAAAAGCCAGCCCTTCAATCCCGATTCTGGTATATGCCCGATTTGTGAACGAAGGTGAGCCTCTGACTTCGGTCTCCGCCCCCACCACCGAAGCCAAATGCTGCGCAACATCACATAGTATTCAAATTTGTAGAGGAGGAAGTCATCTTCCAGCCCGATGGACTTCCAGAATGGGTTTTTCGTAATCTATAAAACTTATATCTATGAATGAACTAGTTATTGTTTGCCGGCATATTGCTAGGGATTCGGTGTGTTAACGGCTTTGACTTACGCAGTGGCAACTTCGATTGGCAATCTCACGATGTTCATAGCAGACGCTAAACTTCGAGTTTACTACAGGGTTATAATTGATTCCATTCATCAGCCTCTCGTTACTGACGTTACAACGCCCTTGAGAGTCAGTGCTTCTGTTACTGCGTGTCTCGTAAATTTTTAGTGGTCATCTAATGCTGGCACTTGATGCCACCATTCGGTCCAGGCGTCTTCCGCAAAAGTAGATGAAGAACTAGCGCATTAATGTACAAATATTCGTACATCTGACTCGTTGTAGACAGAAAAACTACACAGACTGTCTGTGCAAAGCTCTCCAGAGTGTTTCATGGAAACTTCGCTTCTATAGTTCTGGCCGCAAAATAGTTTGCAGGTGTCGATATGTTCGCACCTGAGTTTTTTGTCTTGCTTGTCCTTACACGATTTTATTGCTCTGCAAATCTTATCGGTCTGGCTTCAAGCACGGCAGACCTAAGCCCAATGGTCGTTTAATCGCCTGCCCAAATGAAAGATTTCACTGTGTTCAATGACTTGAGCTGTTTTGCGATTACTACGGCGTTCACTATGCAACCTTGCAATCTGTTATTCCATTCATGAAACCTGAAAATGTGCGTGTCTCAATCGCCAGACTGGTTTACAAACGTTCTGACCCTGCGGTGAGTTGCCTTTTTATAAGCTAGGACATCAGGATTTTTACATGCTAGCTCGCGGACACATTTATTAAGTTGCTGTAGCTGAAAAAATACAGTCAACAAATGCAGCACAAAATTGCTTTAGTGTAAATGCACTGAAAGTTTGAAATCATCATTAGATAGCTTGCGGCCATGGAATAATGTTTTGAGTTTTCGCGCAATTGGCTCATCGAAGACAAGATTACGCAGTATTACATCGTACAACGGAACACCATTGCTAGCAAAAGAGTTGAAATGTTTCAAAAAGATAAAAACATTGTTTGGAAAATTTTCATCACCTTCTGCACTATTACGGAAATTTCTGTGCGCCATTACTTTCTGGACCCATAATTTTCAACAACAATGCTCCCTTAATTTAACGTACAGGTGGAACGACACCTATTTTTCGTAAAGGTGAGTTTCCAAGTTTATGATTAGTCCTCCTGAACATATGCGCAAGCTTGAATCTGGTTTAGGAAACTTTATTTAATTCAGAAATATCATCAGAATCATTTGCCAAAACTCCATAAGAATTTTTTAGTTGCTAAATGGTCCGACAAGCACAAACATTTCTTAGTTATGTTTTAGACCCACTTAGACACAAGGAGAAATTAAGGCTTAAATTCAATAACTTTTCTGCGACAGTTATTGATCATACGTGTGTGCCAATTACTCATCGTGCCCGTGGGGCAAACAAATATGACCAGTACCAAAACCTTCTAGCAATTTCGCCATATTGGTAGCGAATCAGCAGCGCTACTTCAAACCTTAGAGACATATATTCACAACATGAGCAGCAGGTGCAAAACAATCAACCAGGGGTTGCTTTCAATGAATCCAGCGAATACTCTGCAAACGCTGCTATCGCAATTAAATTTCGTGCAAGACAAAAAATGCACATTTCTCGATTTACCTTTCGAACTGCACGTTGGCAACTTCATAATTTGTCAAACTTTGTTCAGAAACCTATCCATCAACAGCGAATCATTCCTGGTATCATCGCTGGAGAGTTTGCAACGGACGAAAACAAGAAAAATGGCTGGAGATGATCCAGTAGTTAGAAGCAATCAAAAAAAGATCCAACTGACCAGACATAGTAATGTCTAGGAAAACACCAGTTGCCTGATATAAATGGCGGAAATTGCTTTTCTCCTGGTCGTTGCCTTTTATCCTCGCGATTTTCATACTTCTGCAGAATCACTTTGATCTCTTTTTGTAAATAACTTAGATTACGGAAACAAAGAACATTCATTTGTNCAAGGTTTGACGGCATCNAACACTGCACGACTGGATCAGCCACATGCGTTCATTTGCTAAAGGGAGGTGAAAATTCTAAGCAAAACTCTCCAGCATTGAGAGCGGCAAGCGTATGGTTAATCCTTGAAATATTGTATTAACGTTATTTTTACGTTCTGCCAGAAAAAAGATTTCCGTCGGGGCTGTGGCTCGTTGGCGCTGTCGCAAGTACCAAGAAAGAGGTCCACACACAAGTTTTCGATGGCTGAGTTATGCGGATAAGTGTTGCTTGATTTTTGGCCACAGTAAAAAAAACAGCTGTTTCTAAAGTTTATCTCTTTTTAGCAGGGGTGGGGAACCTATTTACTATTACGGGCCGCATGAATTATGCTGAATTGTCGCAGGCGGGCCGCAAAATCAATTAATTTTATTCTAAAATTCTACCTTTATCTAACTACAGTACGAGGAAGAGTGACTTCTCTTGACTTACTATTTACCTGCTTGTCATCAAACTTCGGTTTGACGCGATTTTTTACTCTAACTTTGCGTAATGAAAATTCAGATGCGGGTCAAATGTTCACGCGGGCCACTGGTTCTCATCTCTGCTCTATAGCTTGGATACATTCGCGTTTATGTTTGTCTGTGTGGTAGAAGAAAATGCAGCTTGTTCTGCAAGTTCCTTACAACATGTATGTTTGCGTTGCGGCTAAGAATATATAAAAAAATAATCCTTCTTACGCCACGCTGTCATACACTATTTGAGCTCGCGATTACACTTTTATAAATTTTACCAAATAGATAACTCCATTCTTTCGTTGCACATTTTATACTTCAACGTCATATTCACACATTAAACTTGAAGAGCAATACATTTCAAACATTTTTGAAAAAACGCAACCAAATCAATGCATGAGAAAATTGGTTAACTGCCAGATATTTTCGCAAGTTTTGCAAAATGGCAAAACCTGTTTTCATGACAAAAATGAAAGTTTCAGCTTACTTGAGGCAACCTAGACAAACGTTTATGCTTGTTTTGACTCATCATAAAAAAAGCATGACAAAAACCTTCCGGAAACTCCTAAGAAATCCTGAGTATGAATGTGATGTTGCATTTTAAAACTGCTAAGATGCTGTCCGCGCGTACCCGCTTGGATACTATGCATTTCCGCCATGCTCCAATGCAAGAGAATTGCCACCATTTGCTAAATTAATGGAGATACAATTTTGCAATCAGGAAGAACATATTAACATGACATCATTCCATTCTTGGGAGGATGACGTTCACTATCGTATAAAAATCGGATCTTCTAAATTTTAGGGTGCATCAGATCAAACAAATGGCATCTGCGTCCTATCGCTTTCTGCGGGGTTTGCACAGAACGCAAAAAAAGCACAAATTATATTTAAGTGGAACAGAGGACTTTTTTTAAACGAAACGCTGCATCACTTCGCTAAGACAACCTTATCGTTTGTTTTCATGCCAAGGTAAGATTGCCTACTTCATGTAAAGTGCATAGGCAATTTACTTTTTAATGGTTTAATCTTATCTATGCTACTACGTCATGACGTACAGTTTACCGGAAAAAAATGTTCTGAACTGCGTTAACGTCAGCTGTGTCACGGAAAAACGTATCTTACGACAAAACGGCAAAAAATAACAAAAAGCACAAAGCTGAGTTGCATCAATTTTCTTGCACACTATTGGTATGCACTGGCAGACGCATTGCTGTTTTTGAGTAACGGCAAACTCGACACAGAAACGTTTAATTGTCAAGTTTATTCTGGCGTACGGCCACGCCATAATGCATGGTTTGACTATAAGACATTATAATTTTGCAAGGTCGACTTGATTCGAGTACACAGAAAAAAAAGATCTGTTTTTGATTTGCGGAACAGACTGATCTGCGCTGAGATAGTTAAACCTATATAACCTCTTCGGCGCTCACTTGAAGCCGATGTGAACCTGTTCCGGTCAACAGCTTGGATGCAACTTGTCAATCCGGAGCGACGAAAACCGGCATTTTCGACGACACAAATGACGCTTTAAAATCATGCGAACAAGTGCCCGCCAAACTTTCGGCGATTCCGATTCCTGCACGCGAGTTTACAAAATATGATCATATGATGGCAAGTAAGATAAATCCGTGATCAAGATGCTTTCTTCATTTGACATTTTACACGCTGCTGCTGAAAGAATATCGTAGAAAAAGTTGATTCCAACCCTTGCTTCGTAGAAACCAGTTTATATCAGTACAAGTGGGTCTGAGTTCAAGTAAGTAATTACTTAATTACTTGAAAACCTTTGCTTATTACTTGATTAAGTAATTTTGCCATTACTTGATATTTCAAGAAATTTACTTTGAGAAAAGTTAAGATTTCACAAGTCACGTCTGTTGCTGCAAACGCAATATTATACATGGTATGCGTTATCACTACGGCAACCAATTTTTTGACCTAAAAACGTAAACGTTTGACTTTATGATTTACGAATTTTGACTTTATTTTGACCTATAAGTTTTCTGCGTTTGCAACTGCAAAGTATTTCAGCCACAGGTGTTGAGGTTAACCCAGAAACATATTCATGCACTCTATGTTTCGAATTAAAAAAATCGGTTGTTTAACTTTGGGAATGATTGAGGCCTACTGATACATATATTGAAAAATACAGTAGAGTCAAGTCTTAGAACATCATAAAGTTGAAACACTGTATGCATAATGGATTGAGCATTTACCAAATCAAGTACTGTAAGACCACGTTTCTTGCCTTGCCGTTGCCACCCCTGTCCTACATAATATTCGACCGTCCAGTAACGGGCAAAATAACATTATTATGTCAGAAATCGCAACAAACCCATTATCATTACAGAATTGCAACTAAACTTGCAAAAATATATCAATATCTGTTGTTGTACTTTCAATAAAATATCTATAAAGAGTAAAATCTGTGCTGCAAGAAAAGTTTGACCCAACAATAAACTTTGACCTAATAATAAATTTGTTAATTTTAAACACTAAATTTTTGTAACTTGAACCCAGCCCTAAGCACAAGGTTATGAAAATGAAACCAAAATTTGAAAGTAAAAACTATCGATCTTAAACTCTAAAAAATTATGTCAACGGTATCGTACTTATTTTTTAGTCATTCGGGAAATCCTCGAAGACATTCTCCGGTTTTACTGCGCAGTGCTCATACATCACTGTGACGAAAATATGCAACATTAGGAATTTGTAAGTGGCGAAAAATGTCTTGTTAACACGTTTGGTCTCATTCATTGGAATAATGCACTGCTTGACATTTAATTTATTGCATTTGTTTTACTGTTACAATAAAACAATAAACTCGGATATGTATCAAAACTAAAGCAAATTTAAGCACATCTTGGAGAGGATAGCTGTAGATCTTTTTGAAAACAAAGATTCGAATAGGCAAACAACGCTCCTAAATCTGGTCGCACATTCAAGATTATAGTGCTTATAGTGCTGAACCACACAAGTTACGCAGTTTGTGAAACAACTGTTTGCTATCTTTATAAATAGCAATTACAATCAGAAACAATCTCCAAGAACATAGTGTCACAGCAACACCCCTTTACTATGGTTATAACACCCTCACACTCCAGAAAGAAAATCCCATCAAATGTAACGCAACTAAGATTTTCCGGGAGAATCACAGACGTCAACAGATGAAAATCTTCATGTGACCTGTCACTCTATATGAGCTCGAAGAGAGAGAGTTAATATATCGGCTGCAAAAAATGACGCTATACTGTGACAAAAATGGTATCAAAATTTCAAGCGAAAGTCGAAAACTCTACATATGCACCGTAATTTAGCAATAGTTTTTGCACCGCGCCTTAGCAATATAAGTGAATTTTTCGGCTACGTTTTTTGTAATGTTGTGTGTCCAACGATAAGCATCGGCCGATAGTAAAAATGTGCCAGGGCGGTTTGAGGACAACGCTCTCGCCAAGGGATCGTTACCACGAATTGCTCATTGACCGGTGATTGGAATCTGATTCTGCCGTGTTGAATTTATTTGCCGTTCGTCAAGAAGCAGAACTCCAGCGACTTGTGACTCCGAAATTCAACATCGATTTTTCGCGAAATAAAAGCTTGTGAAAAAAGCGTCATCTACTTGTTTCTGTCGAAGCTTGTGCAGTTAGAGAAAAACGTTTGAAAATTTAAGAAACTTTTGTTCATTTTTTTGTGAAAAATGAAAAAACATCGAAAAATTATTTACTGCATTCACTTTGCTCACGGCGAAATACTGTTGAAAATATAATCAAACTGCAGTAATATTGAAGTGTTCTCGACATTACCCAGAAATCAGTTGAGTTATTGCTACCGAGATAACACCTAAGCTTTGTGCTGCAACAGGATTTCCGAATGAAAGCTTAAATCTCAAAATTATAAAACCAGCAATTGAACCGCACCAATTTTGTGAAATCAATCTAGATCTTCTGTCTTTTCAAAAAGCAATTTATTTTAAACCCGGTAAATGATAGCGACTCGAAACTTTTCAGCAAGCTGACAAAAGTTGATGACTGTTTGAAACTAAGAAGTTGATTTTTTTTAAATCCAAACTGAAACGCTATGAAGCAAAGAAAGCTTTTGCAAAATGGGGTCACCTTGTTTGTGTCAGTTAATACCACCGTATCCTCTTCTTTACAACTCCTCCAAATTTTTCCTGGCTTAACGGGTTGTCACAACAAACGAGCAACAGGCAGTGGGTTTGTTTCACTGTAAATTCTGATGCAAGCACTGCCGAGTGCATCAGATCACTTACCGCAGTCCTCGAGAGGAAACCAACCATGCAGTTTTCGGCCTTTAAGAGGTTTTTTTGTGCTCTGGTCTTGCCTATCTTTGCGCTGAAAACTGTGTCCAAGTTATGTGGCTTTGTAGAATCAAACAGTATCAGCTGTTTTAAAAGCAAATCGATTTCACTTCTGCAAACGCATCTTCAGCTCCAATGTGTCTATTTCAAATAGAAATTGAATGTTTTGATAACGTGTTTTTAGCAGCTTGATTCTCACTAGTTTACAACACAGAAAACAAGAGTTGAAGTCTTGCTTGAGGCTGATCGCAAAGTCGCAACTAATGGTCTTGAACTTTAGCCGGTGTATTGATATCAACTACATAGATTTCACCCAGAATAATGTAATGGCCAAACCATGTTATTGTTATGCCTTGCCATCTTGATAAAAGATTTTTGGGAGACGTAAAAAGTGAAACGCAGGGCGAAGTCTGCTGTGATTAACTATATTCCAATGCGGTTTTCATCATACTTTACACGGCACGTTAATAGGTGGACCGTGGTCTTTGTTATTTTCTCTACCGCCTCGCTACCCACTGGCTGAAACAAGAAACTTGTCACAAAAATGGTTTGCAGCATAAATCACCGACGATGTGGACAGGCCTTAACGTCAGGTAATAACGAATTATATCAGTCCGTGGCAACGAACCATCAGTCCGAAGTATAAGTAAGCACTTAACCTTTTAATTTAGCAAAACGCTGCACACCAATGGCTTGGGTGTTCTGCAAAACTGCATGCCAAATAGCACTAAAGACGCATCACTGGCGTCTGAGCATCCTGCCAATTAGGCAGAAATCGCTTGTGTAAAACTGATTAATCACCTGCACATACAATGATAATTAGCAGGTGAAATCATTTGTTGTTGATGAATCTGAGAACAGCTTCAACTTCTCATAGCAGCAGTTCGGCTACAGTGGGCAATGCAATTTGAACTCTACTGCACATCAACAGCCTTGCCAACTTTCTTTTACTCTTCTCCGCTAAAATATCTTTAAAAACCCGCAAGATTCCGATAAGTTTTCCCCAATATATTTTGACTTGATTTTCCCGCAAATTTCGCCGCAAAATCGAATATCGTCGTACATTGAATTTCAGATATTGTTTTTACGATTTTTCCCCGAGATTTAGCCGCTAAACCAAATATGTGCCGGACATGGGATTTTAAGATTTTGTTTTTACGAATTTCAGATTTCCTATTATTTTTCATGTTTTTTTAAGATCTTGTTTTTACAAGTAGAATAGTTACCAAAATTCTGGGCGCTGTACATAAAGACTTAACTGAATTGTATGCTTGTGTCGTCAGGAAGCTTTTATCATGGCAGTGTTGTTTGTCATGCATTATTTGGTTCGGACATTCACCAACTGAATCCTATTGATGTGAAAAAGTAGAATGAGTGAATCAAACGAGTAACGAAGTTGAAGCAGTGCACTGTCCGCAGCGGAAGGCATGGCATATTTCCACTTAAATGACTAGATACATCGCAATTTGCCGCCAGCTTTTCCCCTAAACTTATTTGCCGCTGCAAAACTTTTTTCGCCGTTCACCACTCACGATTCGCCGCCACATTTAGCGGCGAATCCGCTAAACTGGCAACACTGCCCACCAACTAAACGCTGACAGGCCCGACAATAAATTGTCTCTCTGAAGTATTCCTTTTTCTTTTCATGTAGTTCNGTTAATTTCTGAATTGTTACAACGTTGCCTGAAACAAACAGCGAACAGTATAGCACGTCACATTAGTAGGCACTTCTGTATGCTACATGCCCTGCGGTGATCGGTTGAGAAATAGGAAAATCTAACTTGTTCTATCTGCCTTATTTCTAAATTGTTACGTCTATGACTTGCTGTTGTTGACAAGCTTCGAGTAAACCGCTGTTTGGCGGTTGCAGACATAGATTTCTTGTATTTAAGCTCTGTTGACTTCTGCTTTCTATAAGTGAAGGTTCTTGATGTTGTACGAAATAGAGCGTCGAGATGTATTTAGCCTTGGCATAAAACAGCAAATTTGAGCGCTATGATGCTGCGTCTAAATGCCGCTTGGTTCAAGAAATAGTTTTTTTTGCAAGTACGATTACAAAATTCAGTTTTTTTCTCTGAAAAGACGATGAAAATTTAACAACCAGAGTCATTATCAGTCAACGCATATTTAAGGCGTCAGAAATTTAGCGTGGCTCGCATTGCCCTTGTTTTAGCCCTGAGTGACGGATACGGTGAATTCGTTTAGTACTACTGTAATTTTAAAATTTCTCAAACAATTTTACTAGTAAATTGACGCTAGTAAGAGAGCTTTAACACTGTGGTTGAGAAACTTTCTTTCACAAAATGTAAGAGGGTTTTCAGCTATTTGTCATCAACGGCAACCCCAGGCATTTTTCGAGTGTCTTAGGTGCCCGGGTACGAGGTCCCTTTTCGGCCTCCCAGACGTTAACCGAACATTCCTTACGTGCCACTTGAAATAAAATTTTCATCTGTACCAAAATGCTCCACCAGAGTCGCATTACCAGTACTTTTTCCATCTCTCGTGACGCCACTAAAATTAACTCTAGATCTGAGTAGCCATTCAGTTAACTTTCAATACTGCTCGCAGGATAATTTTCTTGCAAATGCAATTTGTCGTAGAGGGTCCTCAGTTGTTTAAAGGACAAAAAGTTTATCTTGTTAGTTGATGGCCATCAGCAACACCTACGCAGTATCAAAAACGGTCAGAGGAAAATGTAGAACTACTGTACTTGTAGGGACAGATTTCTAGTGCTGGCCGCACATAGTCTATATAAACAGGAAGTTAAATCTAGAACATGTGCTGCAAAATTCTTAATCAAAGCAACTCAAAAAACTCTCGAAAAAATTTTTGCAGCCTCTGGAAATTCTGCCGCCTTAGGCTATAGCCTCGAAAGCCCATAAAGGGAAATCCGGGCCTGCGGCTACATCTGTGTTAAATGTTCTGACGGAACGTTCACTGTAGCTTTACGGACTCGTCAAATGATATTCTATTGATTGTGTGTTGAAGACGTATGTTATGGCTGAAGAAGCAGCTTGCCTGCGCACTTACGCACTAGGCTAAAGGAAGCCCCCAGCAGCTTTCGTGCTACTAGGGATGTTATGCTTAGCGCGTCGCATGTAGCAGCCACCGCCCTGCTACATCACTCCCCCTTCTCTCTTTAAACGGGAGCCGCGCTCCGAGTGCTCTCACAGGCGAAGCCTCGTACGAGGATCGTAAGCCTTTGCGCTCGACGCAGTTTCGAACTCCCTACCACGCCGTGCCCCGCATCTCCACCATCGAAGAATCTGCTTGCCTGCGCACTTACGCACTAGGTTAAAGGTGAAACCGCAAACAATGCCAGAACCACCAAGCGCGTTGGATTCTATAAGCCTAATCCGCTTTCCTGAACGCACAACCAGAACGCATCCGTAACTACGGTAACCTGACTTAAGGACGGCAAGCATGATCAGAATTTAATCAAACAAAAAGCATCTCCCGTTATTCCAAAGCTAATGATGTCCGCTTGTTTGACGTCAACTCTATTCGTAATCACGTCAAGTTTCATTTTTTCAAGTGACTCCGCGCAGTTTGCGTAATACAACTTCAGCGTGATTTAAAATTATGTTTTCGGTAATTTTTCAGCGAACATACAAAAGGTTTGAAAATATTTTCAGCAAGCCGAGTTTAACAGACGATATGTATGTGTACGTTTCAAACGCCTACCTGAAACTTCCATTCGTTTTGCTTTAAGTGATCGATTGCAAACTAACTTCGCCGGAACTGAGGAAGAACCGTCTCTCTGATCAAACGCCTTCCCCTTTCTTTACAGGTTACGACATAACCAACGCAAGCTAGGCGAAGCGTCTCTGCTAAGCAACAGTAAGCTTAAGCTTTTCACATTTTGTGCCGTCGCAAGCAAAGCCATAAAACTGGGCTTGACCTTTTCAAAGCGACTTGCGTTCAGTGCTTTGGCGACTTTTGGTAAAGTTTGGCCCATTTCTGACGGTCGTAAAAAGTACGATGTTTGAAGCTGAAGCAAACCATTCTATTAACATTCCTTTGTGAGCTTGCGATAATTCTCTGTGCAAGTCTAATCTTTAAACTATTTTCTCGTTGGAATCTACGCAAAAAGCAACATTTCGTCGGTCTGGACTGAGCCTGCCCTCCATGATTTGTTGACGCATCACGTTGTTCAGTGTGATCGAAATTACTTCTTAGTGTTTCTTTACAGACCGCGTGCAGACCTTTTCTGCAAAAAACTCAGAGATCAATCGCTGCTGTGTCTAAATTTTCACTAGATGAGTGATTTTAGTATGTTTACAGTAGCTTACCATTCACAATCTTACATTAGCCTTTCAACTTTTCACCCGTAAGCTTTGCTTGCAGACTTCAGGACTGAGGATGCGTAATCTTACGTGAAAGTGGCTTCCTGTTAAAAATTTGCCGATCAATTCCTTGCTTACCCCAATTGTGGAAAGTGCTTACTTGAATAGCTTACCGCTGTCGGTAAATTCTGTCTTGTCCATCTTTCAGCTATAGCCCCACTAATACAAGAGCCGTGATCCTTTCTGGAAGATTCAGAAATGGTAATTTTTGCAACCTGATATGCGTTTCCAGTTTGATGTTACTAAGGGTAATCGCTGTGAGTTTGTCTAAGTAGTAAATGCAAAAACAACAATGTTATTCAGTGTTAGTAGATATGTGGCTTATTTTGAGGTCTATAGATGATTAACAAAAATGTCACTAAAGCTGGTTTTTTTGGCTACAGAGCCGCACCGACATACTGCATCAGCCCCTGACAATCACTGCGAAACCCTTGTTTTCTAGGAAATGGAAAGATAAAAAAGTCTCAGACCAAAAACGTCTCAAAATCTGACAAAAACAAAAATAGGCGAATATTTATAAACACATTTGCAAGTTATGTCCTTGTGGATGCGGGGACCACATCAGTGCGCCCCTGTCCGGGGGTTTGAGGGGAGGTTGGGCGGCCATGTGTTGTAGTGAAAATTACCGTTTGCATCTAAATGTGGGCTCCAACGTGTCTTGCCACGCTTTTTGGTTAGCTAGACATCATCACGAACACTGGTCTCGATTTTTCCATCACTGCAGTGAACTGGGCTAAATTACCAGGCAAAGAAATTTGCAAAACGACGATGGAATTTATTTGCAAGCAGGATTCGGAACTTAACGATCGTGTTTTCCAGAAACATTGGAGTTTGGTTGTGGAACACATGCATGACATGCTAGATCTACTGTTGAAAAAACTAACATTCCATTAGAGAACTGCTACGTAAGAACATAATTATATTGGGAAAAACTCTATGTTCGTTGAATTCGATCTTCCACCTTTAAAATATCTTTGCGAACTTTAATTTACTATAAAGCACTTGCAGGCATGATCTTTTTGTGAAATCGGATCCAACGCAATACAGAAAACAAGCAAAATGATAGCGAGTCAAACTACTGCTCAAGCCATTAGACAATCAGGAAAGTTTTGTTCCTGGATAACTAGAAAAACGTGTGAGTTGTAGAAAGTAAGAAAAGTACGCATAAATTTTTGTCTCACAAAACACCCGTACATATGTCTCAACTGTTTTGTTGTCATTTAAGAAAAGAAACGCAGTACGTCGCAATCACAACATGCATTGCGTTATGGTACACAAATATTTCGTATATATCGTGTGCTCAGGGTGGCAATAGCATTTTCCAATTTGACACATTTACTGTAATAAGTACTTGAAGCGACAAGCTGTGGGCGTGTGCTTTGCTGGTTCCGCATGTGCTTGCTTATTCCTGAACTTAATATGGTATCTGGTTATCCAGTATGTAGTTTAGGAATGAAAAGTAATTGGCGCGGTTCTTTCTGGTATTTTCTAAAGACGTCTATAGTAGTTGAGGCTCAACCGATGTAGGATATGGATAGGATTCCCCAGTGGCATTCGTAGTTTCTTGGTTGTTTTGGCAATAACTATTCTTGTAATATTTGTAGAAAAATAGTTTAATTTGATTATCGATTTCCCCAGAGATCGGAGGTTGTGTTGAAAATCGGTAAAGTATATCGAGCAGGCGAGAAGGTTAAGGTGTAAGAAAAAACAAAATAGACGAGATCAGGGAAAATATTCGCGGTGTTTGAAAGTTCCCGTTTTGTGACCACAAAGCGATGAAACTCACGCAGAACTGCGTTTGCTTTAACAAATTTCAATCTCATTGTTCCGCCTTCCGTCACTCGTCAGTCCCACCCCAAGGTACTTGAACTTCACCACATGCTGCAGTGTATTGCCGCATATACAGCCTTGGCTTTCTGGAGAAACATAATACCTAGGTCTCTTTAGTGCTGATTTTCATTCCGGCTTGGTCGCACGCAGCAGAAAACCGATCAAGTGCATGTTAAAGTCTCTGTTGAGAAAGATGCAAGTAGTACCAACTCGTCTACAAAAAAACGTACGGTTAATCCTGCCGGTGTCAGCAGTGACATACTCGTCGACTCGGCTGCAACGGTCTATCAACTTCATACAGACTATGAACAGGAGTGGTGACAGCACACACCCTTGTCGGTGTCCAACACCCACGTTGAACGGTTCTGATTTGAAAACATGCGCATTGTTGTAAAAATATTTTGTGATGCAAAACAAGGCAGAGATGTTGCAAGACATTGAAAAGGACTATTCCAATTTATTCGTAGAACACTTAGTCCAATTTTGTGTCTAACCAGAAAAAAAACTTTCATAATCACAACCTATGTGGAATGCATTTGCCTGGTTTTGAAAGCATTTTCATCAAAAATTGTTGTTTTATGCTTTATGGCACAGCTGTGTTGCTGAAAATAGTACCCCAGTAGATTTTTCATCTCAACAAACTATCACCGTCGAAAACGTTCGCAACAAGCAGAAATGTGAAACAACACTTTTTCAACGCTTTCAACAGCATTCTGTCAGTGGACAAAAATCATTTACTGTTGAGACCGTTCTATAAGACCGCTATTGCACTCGATAAGATTAGAGAGGAAGTATGAAAATGTTTGAGTTGGAAAGCATAGTACCACTGTAAATGCGTCTTCAGCTCATTTTTAAACAATAAAAGTTTGCGTTAAGATCGATGAAAAGTTCATTTTAAAGAAACTTGAAAGGGTATCACAGAAACTCCAAGATACTTTCATGTAAGAACATAAATGTTCAATTTCTTCAACCCATATTTGAACATTTTTGAGAAAGTCGGGTTATAACCAAGTGAAGTTCTTGATAATTGATTGAAATGTATTTAGTTTTGACTCTTTGAGACTGCCTGATCCAAAGTATCTTGATATATCTCACACACTGTCTGCCACTTCTATTGCTAACGACAAAGAGTGTCCGCCATCTGTTTTTACCTAATGACTACTGTACTTTAGCAGTGGTGGATCTGCTAATCGATAGATAATTGCAAGCTTTCAGAACTCAATTTTTAAATGTTGCAAAAATCGATTTTGCTTTCTAAAGCATTAACACTTTCATGGTTGTACAAAAGAACAACGAAAAGTACGGCTGCAATTGCTGTTCCAAACTATAGCAGTTACTTTAAATTTGTTTTGTGTTTGTGGTCAGTTATCCGTTTGTTTCCAGCAGTTAGGTTATTAGTTGAGAATGAGAGACATGAAATTTATGCCGGTTATTAAGGTTATGTCATATCAAGCGTTATGCGTTTGGTCTGACTTTACTACTGATTTCCCCTAATATCTGGATCTACCACTGAAGCGATTGGAAATCGCTGATGCGATTGGAAAGCAAAGGATGGGTAAGTAACAGAATAAAAGAAACATAACTGAAACTAAACATGGCACATAATGCTAAGTCTTTCATGTTTGCACATGCTTTTTCCCGCGGGAAGGTCGCGGGGAAAAAAGTCTTCAGTTAGCTTAAGAGGTAGCGAAATACGTCACGTTTTTCAACAGCCTCTGATAGTTCTGCATAACAAGGCGCGACCAAGACAGGTCTGAGATGTAATCACACCACCTGCTGCTTGGTCGGCCCTTGGTCGCCTTCCTGTTGGTTTAGCCACCAAGGCTCGCTTCGTAAACTTTTCTTGGGGCGTTATGGTCGCGTGCCCTAACCAATTAGCCATCGCAGTTTCCACCTCTCTACTCGGAAAAGAAGTGGCTCCACTTTTAGGGCTTTATGAATTTTACAGCTGCCTGTCCTGTCGTGAAGCGTTCGCTGCGAACTCATCGCAAAAATCCCGTCTGCCGCTTATACTTAAGATAGCATTCTGTCGGTTATATAACTCTGCCTACGACAGGGGTACGAGAAGTACATTCTACCCGGGACCGGTAGGTTCAGGGGGCCAGGGAGGATGAAAGTGCGCACGTTAAGATTTTCTGCGATCAAGCCCAAGTTGATAGTCGCTTTCTCCATCTGCAGCGCTGGTAGTTTTAACCAGTTTCTCCTCCAAAATCTTGACAAATCCGAAATTAAATTTTTAAATGAAAACTTGCCCAAGCGTTTGGCAGGTTAATTTGTTTTTGTCGTCATCTTTTTTTACGTTGCAATAATTTGTGACTATTACCTAATAGGCCTACACGTCAAATAACAGAGTTTATATATAGCATATCGTTGATAGATTCCACGCAGTAAAACTGTAATAAGCCGCATGTAAGAAGTGCTGTCGCTTCTCACAGAAACTCGTGTGCTTAACAAGAACCAGCGCTGCATTTTATTGCCAGAAGATGCATCATAGGCCCGTCAACTTCTGCATCATAGGCCCGTACATAGGCAAAAGATGCATCATTGGCCCGTCAACTTCTAGAAAAACGCAGTTCCTTGTCAAAGTTGTCCAGTCTGTGCGATAACAACAGTCAGCAGCATGAAGCTAAATTCGGTGCGCTACCGTTTCCAAAATAAACTGAAATGATCAATTTTACACATTTTCAAACTTTTCCGAAAATCCCTAAATCGGGTCAAACGTTTTCTACTACTGTACACGTTTGCCTGGTATAAAAACTTCCACTGAAGAGTTATTGACAATGAAGCTACCTGCTAAATCCGAGCATGATGCAAATGGCTCATTATCTTATTTGAAGTCATTTGTTAGTGCATGTATGTCAGCTGTGTTGTTCAAAATTCTAAGCAGAATGGACATCTGCATGAAAGTTCTTCAAGCCAGGCAAGCAACATTGGATACAGAAGTTGCCAACATTCAAGAACTTGTAAATGATTTGCTGAATTGCGAAACAAGTGGCAAGCTGTGTGGAGTGAAGTGATTACAGTTGCATCTAACCATGGCATTGAGATTAAGCTTCCTCCTGGAGGAGGTTTAGATCTACGAAGGAACGTATCAGATGGAAAAGGAAAGCTTTCAAGAAGCATATTACAGAACTTTTATATTCTATGCTAATATTGATAATGTTATTGGAGGACTAATCATGCGTTGTAATGCTGTGAAATGCATTAAAGAACGATTTGATGTAATATGGAATTACTTGGATTGCTGGTGCAGGAGGCGGGGTGCAAGCGCACCCCCAAAACTTTTGATTTGGTGAAAATCTGGGCAAAATCACTTAAAATCCAGGCAAAATCTATGGAAATATGGGCAAAATGTGTGAATACCTTCGCAAAATCGCTGTATGTGCTTTGATTTTACAAAAATGGCGCCCAAAATCAATGTGCAGACGTTTGTTTTTTTTTTGGAGGTCATGTTTTCATTTAGTTCTTTTCGGGCAAGTTAGGGGAAATTTGGGCAAGTTAGGGGAAATATGGGCAAAATCCTTCGCACCCCCAAAAATTTGCCTGCTCCTACACCTATGACTTGGATCACTCTGCTGCAGTAACTGACCAAAAAGCGAGAATCCTAGCCACCCAATATTGTAAAGATATGGACGAAGAAATTTTTGTTCTGAGATGTAGCATCTACTCTTCGCACATTCAGCTAATTTTGGAAATTGCTTCCACTAGACCTGCTAAATACAATTTACGACTTCAAGCTTCAAGAACGTTTTCCAAATGTATGTATTTGATTAAGAATTTTGCTCAGAATTCCAGCCACTGCGGCATCTGCAGAGAGATCATTTAGCAAGCTTAAACTAATCAAAAATTATTTGAGAGCGCTATGATTGTTACATTATATTAGGAAGATATTTTTCTGAATACGAGCTTATGGAAACATACGAAGCTAATAATTTGCATTGTGTTACTCGTATAGGCCATATAAAAGCTCTAGGTTTTCTGTAGGCTTTCGAAGAATCAGCCGACTGGGCTCTGCTTTCATCTTTTTGCGATGATTCAAACTTGCAGATATCTTTATTCAAGTAACGTCACACCACAAGTGAAACAAGCAAGGAATCAATCGCAAATTTTTATAGGAAATCGATTTCAAGTAACACTACGCATCGTCAGTCCTTACATCTTATTCAAATAGTATAGGCCCGTAGCCAGCTTTAAAGGTTTGCGGGGGCAAAATACATTTTTAAGGGGCAAGATCTTTGTTTTTATTATATGGTTAAAACAAATTTTTCTAGGCACAAAAAGTATGGGGAGACAAAAAAACGTCGGGGGAGCACTACCCCAAATGCACCCCGCTACGGGCCTATTCGCCACTATAACAATTAATCTATTTGTAAATCTTGGAATGGTAACTGTTTTATCTACATTCTGATTACTATACCAACAAGCTTTACACGTTTCGACAAGGGCCCCAGAAGCTAGGGGCCCGGTTTTGGTCTTAGTACCCCCTGGTAAAATTTCTTCCGGAGGTTCTTGCTGTTACCCAAGATTTACAACCATAGCGGAGCATCGCAACAAAAACTAATTTAAAAACTAAAAACTTACCAGATTTGAAAGATCCCATTTTGTGACCAGCACGGAGCGATAAAGCTCATGCAGAACTGCGTTTGCTTTGTAAATCGTGTTTGTCTCCTCGTTCTGCCTTTTGTCACTTGTAAATACCATCCAAAGTACTTGAACTTTTCAGCCTGCAGCAGTATATTTCCGGCCACTTGCAGCGAGGAGTGACTTGCGTTTCTAGATAGACATAATAAGTTGGCCTTTTCCGTGCTTATTTACATTCCAGACTGATCGCACGCATCTGCAAGCCGATCAAGTGTTCAGAAGATGCAAGCAACACCAAATCGTCCGTAAAGAGCGGATGGTTGATCCTGCAGCTCCCAAAAGTGACACCCTCGTGGCAGGCCCGTAGCCACGAGGAGGTATTCTGGGGCAATGCCCCCCAATTTTTTTTGTTCCCCCCATAATTTTGTGCCCATAAAAATATATTTTGAAAACATACAATAAAAACAAAGATCTTGCCATTTATATGTGTATTTTCCCCCCTCAAACCATTAAACCTGGCTACAGGACTGGTGGAAACCAGATGGCTAAACGCCGTTGTACGGTTGAGATCCAAATAGACTCAATATGTCGCTGTGATTATATTGATAATGATGCACCAACGGATAGAGAAACTAGTAACGGGAGATAGAATTCAATGATGCAATGTTTATGATCATGCTGTTTATAGAAATGTGCCAAATAGTTCGTGAGGAACAAAAATAATTTGGGTGGGCAGTGACCCCGAATGCTCTCCATCGCCAATGGGCTCGAATGTGCTGCAGCATTTGATTAGGCCTGTATCAGAGTATAAAGAGTGACGTAACTAAAGGTTTGATCCAGGTCGGGAACTTCGCTGAAAGAGGTCCTGTGGCCACTGTAGGGGGCCCACTAGCCAACGCTCAGAAAAGAACTTGAGAAATGATGGTGAACCGGACGTGGATTGCTATACTAAAACCCCAAATCACCGAAAAATACTCCGAAAAACGCAAAAAAATAACCTACTGAAAACATAAAGAATACTAAGACCGGAATACAGTAGAATTCGTCTATAACGACTTTGGTTATGACGTCAGATCGCCCAATAACGACCTTTTTTCTCCGTTCCCTTGAAATGACGTTTCAGGGCAATTCTACTGTATAAGCCAAGTGTTGGCCGATTTTTTCGTTTTACTTGCCAGCGGGTCGATTCGCCACTCTGACCCGCGTCAGTTACGTCACTGAGTAAAAATCAAAACCAACCAGAAATGTTAATCTATCTAAAATAAATGGTATAATATCTCTCAAACAAAGAAGTCCAACTTCACGGCTAAATATTTGGTGTGCAATCTCACAAAAAAAAGGCAGGCGTAACCTATTCCTCCGGTACAGCCATGGCCAAACCTGTTTTCTGACTCAACAATACGTTTCCGTTTTAAGAAACGTGTTCAAACAGCTGCTGATAGAAACTGAAAAGCCCAAAATAACTGCTCTTTGCTGTACTCCACAAATTCATCGCCCACTGCAGTTGTAATCATCGTTCATGCATGGTTGTTGAATACTGAATTAAAAACAGGGATGGAAATCTACAATAGACGATCTTTCGAAGCTTGAACTCGAAGTAGGTTAATGCTCCTGCTGCTGAAACCACACTGTAGATGTTTGCAACGAGTCGGCCAGTAATTTCACTATTCACGATGCCATAAAAAGTTTGTCGAAACTGTCAATCTCTGAGAGTGAGTGTATTGTATTTTCCGCTGTCTGGAAAGTTTGGGGGCTAATTTTGTTTTTACCTGCCCGTGAATGCCACATCAGAGATTAGAGATGGCACGGGCCAGCACTTTTGCAGCCCGGCCCGCCCGGAGCTAACAAGAAACTGCCAGGCCCGGCCCGTCTATGCTAAACCACAACTTATTTTCTGACCCGGACTGGCCCGTGACCCGTAATATACCGTAACCTCAAAAGCAAAGTAACAACACTTAAGTTTTCAGTTCACTGTCTTTTGGACAATAAAACCATGTAGTCTTAATGGCTATGGGTTCGCCAGAGCACTTTTGAAAACTTATTCGTCCGGCGCTATAACGTGACACTAACACACGACAAGTGTGTGCTATAGGCTGCACTACACTGGCTAGTAAAGTACTGAACCTAAATCTTAAACCCTAACCTAAACCTAATACCTAATCCTAAACTAGGGCTTCCCAAACTGGGATACATGTATCCCTATGGTAGTAGGGGTGCATTTGCCTATTTGAAGGGGTAAATTTGAGGTTAGCAATAGAGGGGAAAAATATGTTTGCGTATTATTCATTTCGAAATATTTATATATACATCAGTGAATAGTACTTTCAAAATAATTATATGTTTTTTGGTAAATACATTCTTGTTATTTTCCTTAGGCTTTTTGTCATAAGAAATTTTAGGGGTACATGCACATCTGTCGAAATGCTGAAGGGGCATATGGCCAGAGAACGTTTGATAACACCTGTCGTAAACCTAAACCCAGTCCCGTCGCCACGGGGGGGCTTTGGTTGGCTTAGTCCCCCAAACAAAACTCCAAGCCCCCCAAATTGAAACATGAAACACAATTTTTTTGAAACATGAAACACTAATCAGTGGTGTTTTTGTCCATTTTTAGAATGTCAAGCCACCCCGCACAAACGCAAAGCCTTTCTGGCGACAGTTCTGCCAAAACCTCGGCGACAGCGACAGACTATAAATGAAAGCGTTTGTTGCTTTGGTTGATTCATAACATGGTTCACTGGTTTGCGTGGAAACAAGTGAAACAGAACATTAGCAGAACGGTAAAATGGAGAGAACAGCAGCAAAACATTTCCTTGTTAGA
>JGI24021J15306_10000431_pt1 | contig 31292 bp, 18 predicted proteins | sample Ectturendosymbi1_FD_15306 | JGI IMG/M metagenome (IMG submission 15306)
TCGGAGAAAATCCGATTTTCTGTGAGCAGGAAATCACACTCGACGCAAAGGCACCGCTGCTTTCTTTCGCCGTCGTTTCTCCAAATGGTCAGACCTACCCCGTGCCCCTGTGTCGTTCCTNAAGTCGTGCCNTCCCGCATATAGACTGCGCACGCTGATGTCTGCGACCAACGCCAGTTGACTTCCTCTCGGCNATCCTTGCCGGCGAATCAACTGCTTTTTCAGAAACTTTNTTCATTAAAAACGGCGCCAATCTTCTGTTTGTGGTGGCCATGAAGTTAGGAGACGTCCAACCGCTGGAGCTGGTCTTGTACACCTATATCCATACAAGTCCGACCTTAAGTAAATTGCGCGAAGAAGATATTGGTAGTTCGTGCATGATCACATGCACAGTTTATTTGCTTGCTTTTGTGAGGGTACAGGTTTTGGAAATAATCTTTTTGTTGCTGTTTTACTTTTTTATCTGTCCTTGGAGCCATTATTTGGAATGCATGTGGCTTCAGCGAATCAAAACCAAATCTTTTTTTAATCCTCGCTTTTTTTCATGAACCCACGTAGGTCATTTGAAATCTAACGTGACGAATTTCATGTGACATTGTTTTTCCAAGATTTGATGCACAATGTCGGAGTCCAGTGATATATTCTTATTGTTAGCAAGCTGAGATGAACAATAAACATTATGTAGCGCAATGACCTAATGCAATGGCTCCCAACTTGCATGAACTCCCGACGCACTAATCCTATGCATAAAATCAAACGACGCACTGCACGAAAAATATTCACGGATTATTATTTGATGCGATTCATTAGCTTGCTTGTTGTGACACAAAGTGGGGTGTTACGTTTGAAACGGCTGATCGCATTTCTCTTTCGACGCTTATCTTCGAGCGATACTTTGCTTTATTACCACAACAGCCGAAAAGCCAACGTTGCACAAGTACGAAGTATAGCAAATAGAATTAAATTCCGGGGAGCTTCTTTGGGTGTAAAATGGATATAAGCTCGGGACGCCCTTGCAATATCAGAATGACGCACCTGGGCGTCGCGTCGCTCCAGTTGGGAACACCTGACCTAATGAACGAACTTCTGATTTTTTCAATGTTGCAAAAGTTTCTTCGACTTTCAATGGTGAAGGCACAAGTCTTGGTCGTGAGAGACACCTTGCACCTTCTCTAGTAACTGAAAAAATAAGTTTGCACATTTCAAGGCAATGTGTGACATTTCCAAAAACTGTTAGTCACCTGTTTTTATCACGTTTTGTTGTCTGATATCTTCCGTTTGTGTGTTGTTGTCACTGCGCACTGAGAAAACTTTATCGCGATTAAACGTAATTCTTATGCTCTGTGTGTTACGCAAAAAAGTACGTTATGAATTGCAGCTAAACGGCTTTGCATCACCCAATTTTTTTAACCTCGTAGCAGTGTTGAGGCTGAACTGTTAATGATGTAAGTTAATGTAAATCAATGGTTCTTCACCTTGTTTCTACCACTTCTCAAGTGTTGGTCCTTTGCATTCAAGGCCCCTCAAATTTTAAATGAGTACTAAAAAAACTCCGGTTTTGGAGTATTTATTGATTGCATATTCAGTGACACACTTGGCACAACTTCTTAGCAACTGGATCTTTAATATTGTGGAAACGCGATGAAAGTGCAAAACAAGGCTCAGGAAAGGTTGCTTGTAAATACAACACGTGCTCCCAGGTGAAGAACCACTGGTTTAAATCTTCCTCCCACAGTAGTTGTCCGCACTGTAGATTGCATGTTTAACGTGGGATCTTGACTGCAGTATCTTGACATGGTGATTTGCTTTGGTGTAAAAGATGCATGATCGCTTCGCTCGACGCGAATGTTTGTCGACGTTGACGTGGTTTAAGGATTGGCGAAACAGCGGGAAATAATTAGGCTCTCGCTGCGCAGTTGTTTCTGATAGAAACTCTGTCGTCGAGAAAGGCTATTTTGGGCCCTTGCTGCTGGAAGCGCTTCGCGTCGAAAATAGCGCTTTTCTTCATATGTGCCGAATGACAGCGAACGCAGCAAAAGTTCTTGTGTGGAGCACGTTTCGACCTGATCGCCCAATACTATTGTTACAGAAAAGTTCTGTCATTTGTTAGGGTGTAACTGCCGCCCAGATGCCGGTGCGTTGTTCACCTTTCCTCTGCACTGGTGGTGGCTCGAGGTTTGTTTCGGCGACACCCCGCCCATTGACAACTGTGACGCTGACGGTGTTTATTACAGGCTCAGCGGGCTACTTGTTGAAAATGCATTCACAGTCATCCGACTGTGCTGTGGTGCGCCCGAGTTACGTTTCGGTACTGGCTTGGCTCGGCGAGTTCACCGAATCGTTTTCAGGTCCAAGTGATGATACGTTGTACTTGTTGGTGCTGAGATTGGCACGTTAATTTGGTCGAGAATGCACCGGTTGTTTGAAAGCCGCTTATATTATCTCACTGGTTGATTGGTCTCCAAAGTGTTCCAGGCACCGTGTCCTGCTTGCGTGCTTCGCAACAATGTAGCGAGACTTTCAATTGAAAACGGTTGCGATAGTGTTGTATCAATGACCAGTGGTACTTTTCCGGTCTGCAGGCATAGAGCTGTCGTGTTTTTGAAACACACTGAGTAAATGAACGTCGGACAGTGTAAACAGCCCGCCAAAGATTTGTCTACACTTTTTAGCTTTTTGACCAGGTCAAAATAGGCGGTTTTGTACGATGCATTTCGCTGTCTTGGATCAAACTAAAGTTTTGTGTTAACCAAGTTTTATTTCAGTGTACTAAGTTTGTTCGCTTAAATGTAACGTTCAAAACGCGGTTGGAAAGTAACTCTTTTTACTTCTTCATTGCCTTTCCCATTCTTGCAGCTGTTTTTGATGTTAACTGTTTCAAAAAAGCGGCCAATTGACTGCCGGAAAATGTATGCTCACTTCTACGTAGTTATTTTACTTTGATCTTAATTGCGAATTTTCATGAAGTCGGTTAAATCCTTGTACAGAAACTAATGTGTTTGAAAACTTATGCGGCAGATCATGTTTTAGCAGCGACTGGCTTTTCAGAATCTTCCCACTGTCTCACCTGTGGCATTCTGGCTCAGGATGTCCCAAGACAGCTGTCGTTAATTATTATTCACTCATGAAGAAAATGAATAGTGTTACTATTACGTATAAGCTTCAGTATCAGAATACGGGATTCAGTTGCTAGCTTGTGGAAATCAGAAACAGAAAGAATAAATATAAGCTTATAGCGAAATTAGGCTGGGCTTTATTGTTTCTGTTCTACCTGTCCTAGGATATAGGGAATTTCTCGTAATGCTGAGTAGTACAGCGACGCGAATGTTCCATGCACCAGAACGAAAGTTGGATTGTTCACTTGACCCGCCGTCAACGTAGCGACTCTCACTTGATAGCGTGTAACCGTCGATCTACCTGTTCTTCTGCTATACGAAAAGTAAACTTGTTTGTCCCTTCTGTTTGTATCAAAGGTGGTATGAAGCAGATTACGTGGCTGAGAGCTGCTTTAACGTTTCCATATGTTGTTAAATTCTTGTGTACCGACGCATTGTTATTTGATGACTTCTTGTTTGCTCAGATTCTAGGTGAAGTAGTCGTCCAACCTTATTCTAACGTAGATGACTAATGTCTGTGGTTTGTTCAGTCAAAGCCTAACCGGTAGCTCGTCACAATGAAATTGGATGAAAGTTGACTTTCAACTGTCGTTAAAGCACTCGGACCTAATCGGGCTTACGCGTCAAGTTTGTGTGCACAGCCTGTGTTAATGGCGAGATCTTTAAACAAAGCACTCCGCACCCAACCAAGTGCTTCACTGGCCTTGTTTGAACATTCCTGTGAACGCCAACTGTTTCGTTGCACGCCTGGTCACGTTGTGGTTTAATATTTGGTCCCGCATAGTACCTACCGCTGTGTTCAATGAAAAAAGTTGGATTTACAACCTACCAGTATGTTTGTTGTATATTTCCCCCAAAACGCCTGATTTAATTACCGCCAACCGAGCTTTCCAACTCATTAACCTTTCTCCAACCTGTGTTTTCCCAAAGGGCCATCTATACCTGTCTGTTTATTTTCACACACTTCGTATGCACATGACTTTGCACTTTTTGTATGTACACCTACAACCCTACCCAGTATTTGAAGGTGTAGGGGCGTTTGAAAACAAAGTACTGTAGTTCACGAAAGCTATGATGCCTACAGACTTTTCCTTTGAGTCTGCTGTTTTTTCACCCGTTATGTAATAGTTCAAAGTATAAGACTTCATTTGATTGGCTTTGCATTAACGTTGCTTGTTCACATTATTAGGTCACGTTTTTTTTTGTGTTTTACAAGTAGTTAGATGAGTCCTGAAAAGCTTCACGGATCTTGACAGCAAGTTTTGCTCCACCGCGGGTTTTACGGTTCTTAGTTTTCGTTTGGCAGGATGTGTTACCGTGAGGCTGAAGTTCACGCTTCTTAGCATTTATCTTGGCCTGAGTGGACTTTCGGTGGTTAGTTTACAGTTTGCGCTATTTCAAAGGGATTTTACTTTCAACTGTTTCTTTTTATTTCACAGAATAAAAAGGTTTTATTCTCGGATTGGCGGCAGTCCGAGTACCAAAAACTGAAAATATTTTCAATTTCAAAATGCCTCTGCCTTCTTTTTCCGAGTCAGGGCAAGTCATTCTTTTGCGTCATTGAGACTGAATTTCAACTTCGACTTAATCCAGCGGAACTATCTGAGATTTGCCCCCGCGACCTTCCTGAGAGGAAAAGCGGACACGAAAATGAATGAAGGAAAAATACTTAATGGATTTGTTGGAAGAATCAAAGAACATTCAAAGAATTGTTGTAAGGACGTGGTTTTTGAGGAAATTAACCGAATTATCATTACAAACAGTTACTGTCAAACAGTACAGTACATAAATTAAGAGACTTTGAATGGACCCTTCGCTGTGCGCGCTATTGTTTTCGTGCATGGGATGCCCGAGCATTCTTTGACATCAGGCATACCCGCGCGCGGTACGTCACTCAAGGGCGAATTGTAATGAATGCTTCAAACGTTACTGGCGGTTTAGCTCCCATGCAAGATGCAAAGCTGTGTAAATTTTCGAGTCTTGAAATTTGCTAACTTCGAACCCATTGGCGGGCGACGCTTTTTGCCAAGACTCCGATAAGCTTTGCGCTCCTAACACTGACTTTGGTCACGTGGCGTTGTTGTTCATCCATGTCGAGCGCTTCGCATCACATTGCCACTGCGTTGTTCAGTTGTTCATTCCTAACACCGTCTGGAAAATTTTATAAACAGGAGTGGGATTCAAAAGTTTTAACAATAGGTTGGGAAGTTAGAACCAATTTATTGGTTTGAAACAAAGGTTTAAGATCAATTTTTACGTCAGACAAACAAAATGGACAAACTCATTCAGAAACCAAGACATCGATATTTCAGGGGATTATTTTAAATAGGTCGTTAATAACAATCAGTCCGGAAATTACCATAATTTTATTCATTTGAGAAACACACTCGAAATCAAAATGATTCTTCATAAAAACCGTAAACGCAACACATTATGTAACTTACAAGTTAACAAAAAGAATGTAAACATTTCAATGATCATTTAGTTAGAACACTCCGAAATAACAGTGTGAGATTCCCATGATACTGCAGGACTCATTTGGTTTTACTCTTTTCTCAGTGGTGTATTGCCGAGGGATGAATCACATACTTTCCTGAACTTAATAGCAAACCAAGTAAACGAATTTTATAACGTTTCCAACTATTACAAACTCTTGACAAGTGCAGCAAAATAGAAGCGATCTGACGCAGTTGCCACTGAACACATTGAACGGCAGTACACGGCGGTATGTTCTGCAGGCTCACCTGACGAAAGCGTAGTGACGACACTGTGTTTGGTTACGTTGAACCTAGTCAGTACTAATGAAAGTTTGCATCCAGTCTGTTCTTAGGCGACTGGAAGCAAACTGAGCTGTAGTAAACATAAAGTGGGATCACGGAAGTTCGTCTAGTTTGTTCGAGATTAACCACAACCGCTCGATATGTAAAAGTGAGTGCTGATTGTGCTGTAAAGCGCGAGACATCTTCGTCCGTCACTTTACGAATTGTGTTGAAATCCGTAAAATAAATTCAAGTAATTGCAGTAGCCTGTCACAAACCACTTCCAAAGACCCGACCAACACTGCTTCATTTGACCACCAGAAAACAACAGTATGCAACACAGCACGATCAGCTGTTCGTCCCTGGCTGGATTAAATTTCGGGTCTTGTGGCGTGACCTTCATTCTTTGTATGTACATTGTCACAAACTAACGATCACCGGGAATTGGACTTTTCCCCTTTGTACTCGCACGAAAACTATTGAAAAAGACTAATCGCTTGTAATTGCAAAATATGTTAATTTCTGTGGTAGCAAAAATGCTTTCCATTGCATAAGGTCGGTGTCTTTTAGCAGCAGTTTCGCTAACCCCCCTGATTTAACAATGGCTCGATGAACCTAAGCAAACCTCTTGCTAACCCCCACTGGTATTGAATGCTCTAGAGTTGAAGAAAACAGCGTTCCTTGAGTTAAAAGTTGTTCTGTGGTGATTACTGGCTGTCCCGTCGAGTGATGGTGTACAGCGAACCGGATTTAATGTTTTCACTGAGTAAAACATTCTTTCAGAGATGCTTCTCAAACAACATTCAGAATAAGCCTCCGCTTTAGGACGAGCGATTCGCATGCCATTACAGTCACCTGTACATGTCAAAGTCCCGCTCTCTCGTTCGGTAACATGTATGCAGTGGTGTTGCACTGTTTGCTCGGGCGGTTACTGCTTTCCCTACATGCGGGGATCGACGTCATCATACTGAATGTTGAACTGAATATAATTTTTGGATGTAGTAAGGAACAAGGTTTTGCCAAGCTGGCACGGCTTTCGTGCTGCCATCGTATGGGACGCAAGCTGCCCAGCATTGCTGGGAAGCCCTGCGGGTTGCCGTTAACTAACTCTTCTGTTCGTTTTATTTCTGGTTAGGAAATGTAAAGTTTGTGGCGAGGGCGTCAACACGCTTGGATTATTCCGGCATTTCCTCAATGGCCCGAACGTATTGGCAAGTAGTCTAGGTAACGTCATTCTGTGAAACGGTGGCGCTTATATGGAAGTTGCACGAAAACATACCGCATGGTGTTTTTGGCGTTTGAAGTCTGGGGAATTGTGCGAAAGCTTCTTTGTCGTCCTTCGGGAATAAGCGGTCCGTTTTGCTCTATTGAAGTTTTGCTTTATGCTCATGCTGAAGACAGACACCAGGCAAGCAGTTTTCCGAGACCGAGCAAGCGATTGTTGAAAAGTAGTTCATAGTAATAATTCGTCAGCATTTCACCCATAACCGTTGTTTGCGGGTTTCAGGACTAAGGCTGCGCAGTTACGTGAAATCGATTTCCTATTTTAAAAAATTGCCGATGGGTTCGACAGCGTCGTCTTTCTGGCGACTAATTACCCGTTCATTGTAGATTAGAGATATAATTTTGCTGCAGGCCGTAGGCTGAAGCTGTTGTTTCACTGAAGGCCGTGGGCTGAAGAAAACTGATGCATATCAAAGTTGCACAGGTTGATTGCTGCCGTGGTGATCGATAAATACCTCAACTAGCATCGGGCTTGTATGGCGTGGAGCGCGGTTCCGAAAATACCGCTTTATAGCTCAGCTCGTTACGCAGTTTTATCTTCTGTTGCGTAATCTGCTCTTAACCACCCGCAATGCTACGAAAGGACGGCGTTGGTGCTGCTCCTGATGCTGGAAAAAGTGCCGCTGTTCTGGACCGTTGTCTAATGAAAGGTTATCGATCGATGCTTATTAAACATCGCGAAGGTAAAGAATGTTTCTTGGTTCGCGCAACAGAGCGATTGAGGCACTGTGTATAGTTAAACTGACATTCGGTCACGTGCTGACATAGCGAATGTCTTATTCAAAAGATGCGGAATGTACGCAGCTCATTTTGCTTGAGCCGCTTGCTTATATACGTTTTTCGCCGTTTGTGCGTAATAGAAATCCTTTCTTCTGACGGCTGTGAGAAACATTGCGAAAAGCTGTAGCCCAACAATTTCATCATTTTGTTGTAACAGTTTTGCCTACCTTATGCTAGATAAATATTTGCAGCTTAGGTGCTGGCAATGTTGAGGGGTAAATATGTTTGTGATCAGGTGTTAACAGAGTGTTAATTCTTGCAGTGACCGGTTCTGCAGGCGATGTTTGCTGACAGCAGTGAAGCGATTATCCTCCTCGGCCAACGTTTAACTGTCCAGTATTTTGTACCCAAACATCATAAGCCGGTTTGCACAGTATGCCCGTGTCTCCGCTACTGCCGGTGCGTGCTGAAAACATGTAAGGTTTGCATACAGCAGAGATATTTGCTCTTTCCTTGCATTGTTCATTTTGAGGATTTGCATTAAAATACTTGTGGCGAGCAAAGATTCAATTGTGTTTGTGCAAGATAGCAACGAAGTTTTAAGCTCGCTTCGCAATCCTTGCTTGGCTTGATCGAGAACGTCATTGGTTTATCTGATGTTATTTTGCCAAACCGAAGCAGTGTTAGAAAAAAGAAGTGATTTGACATTGTTGCTTAAGGTGGCGTTTTTTTTTTTGAAAAAAGAAAAACAAAAAACGATGTTGTGTTAGTTGCGAGCATTGTTGCTTATGTCTCGTTTTCTCGAGCTCGTGCCAGCTTGTATTGGTTAAAAAGCAGCATATTTCTTTAAGGAAACTCCATTTTCAAATGAAGGGATTATTGCCTCTTTACCGTTAGTTCAGTTCTGAATCCCTGGTTTCAGTGCCGATGGTTTGAATGTGTGCGCAGTAGTTTCGATAACGAAATCTGGTGTAGCTAAACAGCTGTAGCACCTGTGTTGCAGACTTTCTTGCTGGTGTTCTTAGCTTTAAGTGTGATCTGGCGTAGTGCATGCAAAATATTATATGTGATTGCACATGTATGGTTTTCCCTGAAGTCTATGTCCTTTTTGAAGTAACTCATCGTCAAATCACTGGAATTGTTTGCGGGTAAGTTTACTCACGGATGACTGCTTGGATTTATTTCGTTTGGCATTCATTAGTTTCGTTTTCTTCACCAAAGCATGTTGTTGACGCCATTGAAATGTGACTCACGAATGTCAGCTGTTAATAAATGCTGTTTGGTTTAGGAAATAACATTACTAGATAAGTTTTAGCGAACTTCTACAATTGTGCAAAATTCCTAAGTGATTTCATGGCAGTTTCCTTATTTTTGTTTCAAATCACGATTCTGAACTCGTGGAAAGCATGTATTGCATCAACGTTCATCTCATTAAATTAATTGATGTGTATGGATACGCAATGGCTTTATGTATTTATTCCACATTATGTCTTTAAATTAGTTCGCTTTACAACACACAAGAATCGTGCAGCTCTGTGTTCCTTGACAAATCAATCGGGGGACATAAAACGGCAGCGCTTTACGTCAAGTGAAGCAGTTGTGAACGTTGGTGTAGCGGTCGCTGGCAGACCGCTACGATTTGGTTTGCGTGCAACTTTTTGTTCTTTCTGCTAACAATCCGCATGAATGCGAAGCTTGAAAAAATCGGTCAAACCCAGTCAACCCCAAGTTGGTGTTGAGGTCGAAGTTGCTATTTTTCTTGCAGTGATTTTTGTCGGATCGGATTTGCTTCCCCCTATTTTGTTGGACTCTGGCGCGCGTCAGAGCTGCTCTTCTTTATCATTCAAATGCTTTGTGTTCACTATGATTCACTACCTATCAACTCAAGTGCCCGTCAAGCGTCTGAGTCCGTGCTAGCGTTGGACTTTTGTTTTCAAACATCGCATTCGACACTTTAGTGCATGGTCTAACAAGGGTTTGACGCATTCAGGCCACTTCCTAAATTTCCGTGTTAGAGTTGTCTTGTTGTTGTTCACTGGCCCGGGCAAAAGACTTTTTATTGTCGATATCTCGCTTGGTGTGGACCTCAGCTTGACGAAAATCGATTTTGCTGAGCGGTGCGAGTGTTGGTCGGATGGGATGCGATAGTGAGCAACGAAGAAACCGCGATGACACTATATCGCCAATGACAAAATTATATACCGTGATGCAACAGCAAACGTTTTTAAGACATGGTTTCTCTAACTGGAGGTCCGTGACGACTGCACAGTGGTTGGTGAAGATGTGACAGTATGTACACTGTCACAAATTAATCTGTGCAGGAAGAAGCAATCCTATCAGTCCCGATGATGTCAGTTTTGTGCAATAAAACATTATTCATATCTATCCGCGCTGATTGGGCGGAAAAATTGATCGACATAAGATGGGGTCCGTCGCCCCCTGACTAACAATGCTCAGATATCATGTTATTGCTTAGCACTTCCGTTGTTAATCATTTTTAAGAGCATTGTGTACTACAGCTTTGGAGCATATAGTGTCATGTTTCATATTACGTCACTCACACCACTAACCAAAGAAAAGTAGTTGATCGTTGAGGTAAGCCTGATGGTGATGATACTGATGTTCATGTCTTCTCTTCGTCAACAAACTTTCATTTTATCAATGAGCATGTCAGTGGTGTGCAGTTCGTGCAACCAGATTTAAATGTTAGATATAAAATAATGCAATACCCAACGTGAAAAAGAGTGTAAAATAATAACCAACGTGAAAAAGCCAGTTGCGCTATAGCTGATGTGACGCATTTATTCTTACAAATTTATCCTTGATCTATAAAATATTATCCGATGGTCGCTGCTGCGGTATGTTCCGTTGATTATCGGGGTGTATCACATTTCTCATTTATTCATTATTCCCATCAACCTTGAAACGGTACGGATCATTTGGACAATCATTACTAACGGCTGGGGGCCAACAGCGAAGGCTGCCGAGCCTTGAACGTGTTGCTAATGCGTACAGTCTGCCAGTAGGGTGTGTATTCAAGCTGGTAAATAAAATTGTTTGAATTCTTAATACTACGTTGGGAGAAGAGCAATGGACGCGTCCTGCTGGCCCTTTCACAGTAGTTCCGGTTGCGAATTTCCACTTTTTGATTCTGTGACGCCACTCTTTCGCTGGTCGTGTGTTTGTTGCCGCGCTCGATGTTTGACCAACGCTGGGAAAACCCCTTGCTGCTTTCAAGCGGTTCCGGAGCCTCGATGTGAGGAAGATGGTTGAACAATTGCGGTATACCAACTCTACCTTTGTGCTTGTGTCATGCACGTTGTTCAAAGGTCTTTCAAACGTTTGGAATGGAGCCAGACATGACTAAACATTGGAAATTTCACGAAGAATATCAAAGAAATGTGCAAAAGCTTTTAGCTCTAAATACATCATCATTAAAGTTCTTCAGTAACCGTTAATTAGACTCTGCCAGGTGAACGTGAAGCTGAAACCATCCCAGTTTGTTCGAGATCCACGCTGTTTCCAGTTCTCTTATGGCATTCATTGGTTGTCACCAATCCAGCAGGTTTGTTAACATTTTTTTGAAGGTCTGAAAAAAGAGGTTGAGCTTCAACGCGCGCAGTTATATTCTGAGCCACGTTGCGCGTCATAAATGGATTGGTATGAATTTAAGCAAAACGTTTGTATTTATTCTTCCTGCTGAAAGCTTCCATTTTGCCAGTTTATTAAACAAGGCAGCTGCTTTCGTATGTTTCGAATTACATTGGCCTGTTTTTTAAACTGTATTTGGAACTTTGACACGTCTTGGTGGGAACAGCTTTGGATAAAGCTTTGAAATTTCATTTGATTTTCTGTGATGAGCGGTTGATCTTTCACAAGCATAATGCAAGGACAAGACGCATGTGAAGACATTTCGTCACCACGAGAAATAAACAACTCGTCTGTGTCACAGTTCAGGAACACGGCAGGTTTTCAATTCGACCATTCATCGATAGGTAAATCACTCAACGCCGCAAGGTTCGGCAACGTACCACTGCGCGACAAGGTAGTGTGAAAGGAGCTGCTCCTGAGCTACCAACTCGCCGCGTTGTTCTGTCGACTAATTTTCGTATCGTTGACCTACCGTGTCCGTCAATTTGTAGCAGTCGGAGCTTTGCCGAATTAGAGCAATTGTACGTGTATGTTATCACATTGGTAAACGACACGAAAATGTCAAACACATTTTGTCCGTCGGATGTGAAATAGCACAAGGTAAGCCGCATCATCCAAAAATGCATGCTTACTTTAATGTTTTTTGTTCACTTAACCATTGATTTGACCGGCATTTTGCGTAGATGAACCTGATAGATACAATCGAGCGATCTTATCGCAGACGCGTGCGAAGTAGTTGTTGCTTATGGTGAACTTGGAGTGAGAAGTCGTTTCAAAAAGTAGCTTGTTGGTTAAATAGCGTTCCATTTTACGGGAGGATCAAAGAGGACCTTCAAAATTACAGCTGGTCCTTGACTCAGTCTTGTTCTTGCGTGACTTTAACGGCGTCGCATCTGCGGATTGATTGATGTTCTGTGAGCGTGATGTGTTGACACTCAAACTCAAAGCGTAACTTAGCTTTCGCATGCTGTGCTGGAATTTTGGATGTTGTGACGGATTCGAAGCAAGCAGCGTTGCTGAAAATTAGATAATCGTAACTCGACCTGTTGATACAGTGATCTTTCGACAACGCAGCCTTGTGTCAAGTTGCGTCGTCTTTCCCCATTGGCTACCGGCACAAAGAAACAGTGAGTTTCGCGTGTTTTGATTCCCACGACCATATTCACATGGACCCATGTGACAGGGCTTTCTTGCTAGTCGTGTTGATCTGCTACTTTTGTTTTAAATTGTTTCGTTTTGGAAAAAATTGTAGGCGCGCGTGCGTTTTGTTATTGTGTGCTGGGTTTTACGTTTGTGGTGGAAACAACTCTTGGTACCTTCGGCACATTTACCGATTTCATGAAGCGTGGCTGACTGGCTTATGTGGCTCTTGAATGATGTTGGGCGGCTAGCATTCTGGAAGGTGGAATGGTAGCGGGCAAACAACAAAGCGGAGGTTAAGTCGCTATAGGCCTGAGGCGGGGAAGACTACTGCATCGCTCAGCTGAAAATTCTGGCGAGGTCAGGGCGGATCCAGCTAGTAAGTTTAGGAAGGGCGATTTCAATAACGTTTGGAAGTCAAGTTTCATTACGGGTTCATTACTGTAAGAGAGAGGAAGTAGCCTATACATGAACACTTTTGTAACAAAACAATTAACGGCAAAATGGCCTTATATTGCGATTGCTGTTTTCCGAATTGTTTAAAATCATGGTGAAAAAAGTTACTTCCGTACATTTTAAGGGGGGCGATCGCCCCTCGCTGGATCCACCCCTGGGCAAGGTTCGTCAACAGCGCCACAAATAGTTGAAATCGGGTAAAAATAGGTAAACATTCAAAGTTTGTGAAGTGTTCTGCCACACTCAGTCGAAACTTTGAATTTAGGTTCGAAGTTGGACCAAGTTGTGAAAATGACCTTTTGTTGTGTGGACATAATTACGACAGAAATGAAAAATACTAGAAAAAATGAGCAAAAACTGATGTGATAAAGTTTTTGTGCGACAGAGTGTTCCAGGCACTCATTGCTGAGGATCACATCAACAAACTGCAGCTTTGCACTAAAAACCCAACTGTGGTGCCAAGTCACCAGGAATCGTAGATAGACAGGCAATATGTGGAAGACATCGCTCTGAAAATCGTGCCACGGTGACAGTGATACTCGTGTATGACAACCAGTGGTTTGTTACACTTCACTACTTCTGTAAATAACTCACCCTGGAACCACTGACTTGTCGCTTTATGAATTTCGCGTGCAACGACAAGACGCGTGCTATGTGGTCGGTTATTTCGGCGACCTCTTACGCTGCTGGTGCCTGGTTTTGGGGCATCTTTGGCAAGTAAGAGAAATAACGTGTTTGTGTGTTCTGTTGCTCGGTTTATCAGCGGATGGTTTTCTAGTCTGCTGACGTTTGGAAATGTTATTTCACTGCACTTTCAGCTATTTAAGTATTATATTGTTGCTTAACAATGTGAGTGTTCCGGGCTGTAGCAGGTTGCAGTGATTTTTTTAGCCGCAGAAAAGTCGTTTTGCTGAGATAGATGAAACATGATATGGGCCTTTTGCTACAGTTGGCTTCACCAATAAGCAGCTGGGTAGTGTCCGCAGTAGTCTGTATGTAAAGCTGATTACCTACCGTGTATGACAGCGAGTAATTCATTAAGAAACTGTTAAATTAAACCTAGGAATAGACGTTGGTGAAGATTCAGCGTATCGAGTGAGGTAAAAGTGTGTTGCGTGCCGACATGCACCGTCTCTTGTCATGGTCTACCAACCGTCACAGGCCGTGCGAGTGCTTGGTGAAAGTGTAGGCTTTCTGTGTTATACTCTGTCACAACAGTGGGTTTATTGCCATGGGTGAAACTTAAAGCTTATGAAATTAACTAAGTGCTATAATAGTACGTTTGTTGTCATCATAGTCTCATTTTTACCGTTACTTCGATACTGCTACTCAAGAAATACTGCTCCATTTAAGAAAATTCTTTTGTGACAGGATTTGCTATTGCCCCGGGCTGGTTGCATTTCATCTGCGTGAGCTGTATAGTGTTACCATAGGGACGGAGCACATCGTCAAGTGCCGATAAATTCAATTTGAATCAGCACACGGTCGCTGCACGCGACATCGGCTGTCAGCCCGAGCGTAAGATAGTGGCATGCAGTTGCATTCTACGTTCGCTTGTGGCCTGTTGACCCGACGGCTGAGCAGGCGTGGGAAAGATGGCTCGCCCGCGCTTGAGTTACGTAAAGCGCCCCTTGGTGAGACGATGGTTTTCAAAAAGGTATCAAGCAACCGAGGCACATTAAGCTAAATAACTAAACTGTGCGCAGTCTTCTGCAGGCTGTCCATTTNTGGAAAGTCGCGAGGAATTGCTGGGATTGTATTAAAGTTTAGTTTTCCAAGATTGCATGTTGACTTGTGGCCATGGCGGCTGAAGTGACATGGATGATCGTCAAAAACGAATTTCTACTTAATACAGTTCGAAAAGATAGAGTACCCTTCCGACAATTAAAGGGATATTCATCGGAGACGGAAGAGGACTCCACAAACGCATGGCACAAACGCATTACAAACCTCGTATAACACTAAAAGAAACCATTGCGTCTGCTTACCAAAGCCTTTCTGTTAAACGTACCTTATTAGCTCCCGGCCAAGCGGCGATTTAAACTTAAACTGTCGTTCAGACTTAAGTTATCTGTCTATCGCTGTAAAACTATTTCTGTACTCATGTCATTTTCTTCGATCGCTTAGCTCAAGAGCATGGAAATCCGCTGATGGATTGTCATGTGCTTTCAACGATCTTATGCTCTCTAATGTTTTTGTGCAATACGTAGGAACAGTGTACCTTATACAAACTCTCCCTAAATTCCGAATGCTTTTACACAAAACCCCAGGCGCGTGGTTTATGACTAAACGCTGTTTCTCTTGTTCGCGTGTCACAATGGCTATACTGACGCAAAACGTCTCCTTTGTCATCCCATTGACGCAGGGAGAGCCTTCACTTAGAGGTGTCTTCCCGATTCGTGGATCATCCTCAAGTGTCAACTTTTTTCAAAGCATGTAGTCGTCTTGTTTTTGCTTTGTTAAATGAAAACTTCCGAGTGTTAGTCTCACGCAGACATTTGATCTTGAAATTTTTGTTGTCGCGATGAAAGTCGTGTCAGATAGACGGATAGTGTCTTAAACAGACGTAATGAGTTTTTAAAAGAAGTCTTGCTTTCAAGCAGCCTGAGTGGCGTTTTACAGATTGTTATATTAGGAAATGTATGACCAAAATTCATATATCACTCAAACGAGTTGTTGCGATAAGCTTTTCCTACCCGAGAAACCGGTCTAAGAAATTACTAGATTCTTTCATCAGACCTGTAGTGGAAAAAGGTTAAGAATTCAGTGCCGCCAGTTGTGAAAAAATGCTTTGTCGTGGTTTTATTTAGTTCGCTTCGTAGACGAAATTAATCCTGACCAGTTACTATTGTTCTACTTTTCTGGCATGAACTTTCGTGTTGGAAAGTCGTACTGCAGGTTCGCGGTTATTCATTGTGTGCATTTGCTGTGCGTGCGTTTTAACCTAATCTGGACGTTAAGCTGACGCTGCCAGGTTGCTTAGGATCCTGCCCTGGCCGTGTGTTCGGTTGTTTTCAGTTTGAAAAAGAAGCTTTTTTTATTGTGTTTGTAATGCTTCTCTTTTTTAATCGTAACTAGGTTTGGCCAAAGGTTTGTCTGCCGCGAAAAAAAACCGTAGACCTGTTGTCGTTTTATCAACACCACCGTCGTACAGAAGGCGTTGAAACTATACTACTGTCTCTGATCAGCCGTTAAGCCAAAACCGTTAAAATGTCTGCCTTTTTTCCGAAATTGGACGAACTAACATGTCAAAAAATAAATGTGGCTTCTCTGTATGGCTCGACTGTGATCGGTGCAAGGAAACCGACCACAGAGCTGGCATTTTTCTGTTTACGCTGCTCCACGAATCGCTTTTACGTTTTAGAGCACAGCTAATCTTTTACCTAAGTTGGTTACGGCAAAGTTGCCCAATCTAGCCTTGAATTAGCTGTGGAGATGTGCTGAAGATCACTAAGGTTCGCGTTACCCAGATCTTGAACGAGGTAGCGACCTTGCGCCATGAACTGCATGGAAGGAAACCAACGAGCAACGCGACCTACTGGCTGTTGTGCCGGCAGCTGTTTTGAACCCACAGTGCGAGTAGTGCCCTTGCGATGCAGAAGTGGTTTTCCCATCGTGTTAACGAAGTATAGAGAAAAACTTAACGTTGATTCTGTTCGACGATTGCCTGCGGTCCAATCTGTTAACCACACACCCTGGGCGGGCTGGAGTAGCGTGCTCTTGTTACCGCAACGATAAGCACAAAGTGGCTTTCGTCATATTGCAGAAATAAACGTAAAAGATGTATGCGTTCACCAGTGTATTGAACCTTTCTGCTGGAGCGGAACCTTCCGTAAATGTTTACATTGCTCAAGAAACTCTGTACGATGATCCGAGTGTCTGTCCTATTTATTTAATAAACGAGATGGGTAAATGCATTTTTAATCATAAAATTAACATCGATATGCCTCGTGTCAATAGTTATATCACAACAGAGACGGGAGTGCATCAACGCTCGATGACAACGTTCAGTTCCGTGCAGGGTGCTATAGGTTATTTTCCCGCAATATTTGTAAAGCCACAATAGTGACCCACACCAAGCGAATCGATCGCAATTTATCCATTTCTGTTCGGTTCCACTTACCGCCTCGATGGACACAACGGCGTCCCGCTGAACCCCGGTTGGAAAACACTGCTGGCCTGCGCTTTATTGTGGTATGGTTAGTTTCACCGCTGAGGCCCTCATGAGTTCTTCAAGGTTACATCCGCGTGCATGATGCAACAATAAAATATAATGGCAGACCGAGTTTATGTTCTTATCGGATACGGTGTGACTAATTGAATCTTGCCAAAGAAAGAAAAGGCCACTGTCACGCAATGCAGTGCATCCTTCGGTTGGAGCAACGTGTCATTGCCTGTGAGAAGGACATCAAAGATATGTACAGTTAGTATGTTTTTTTTAAGTAAATGGAGATTTTAACACATTGTTTTGCTTTTGTGTTGGATGTTTTTATGTTTGAAGTTTTTGTAAGGTTTTGCGCAAAGATGTGCCGTGTTGTAACAGATTTGAAAACCTTCTTGTTAAAAAATCAGAAAAAAGGTCTGTTTGTGTGCAGCACCATCCATGCTGTAGATTTCTCCGAAATGTTATTATGAACTTAAGCTGCATACTTCATCGTCGCGATCGGCCAAATCGCCGCTTCGTTGCTGGCCCAAGGACTTCTGAGCGCCGCCAAGTCTTGATTAGCGTTGTCCTTTTTTCACTCGTCACCTGTTACAAACGTCTTTCGCAACACGGTATGGTCAATATTTTTCAAGTTGCTTTTATGGCCACCCTATCTGGGCAAAACTACGAAGAAAATCGGCATACGCGCCAAATTAACCAGCATTCCATGATTTGTGGCTTTTTGCGGTAGGTTGTTGGATACTTCACAATATCTCGAGTCGTTGGGAGCGATGATTTTGCTACTCCTGCTGAAAGCGATACTTTGTTCATTCCCAGGGTCGGATTTATCAATAAGAATAGTTGGCCTGGGACCCACTGAAACTATGTACTTATGGAATATTGAGCACTAAAAACTTCATACGTTTTCAGGAAGTCGGGGACATCCTCGTGAGTTTGCCTTAGGTCCGTAAGCAGTCAAATCGTAAACCAAACTGTCTCGCATGTTTCCGTCTTGAAAATTCCTATGACAGGAAGATTTTTTTCTCCCACGTCGAAATTTAGGTCAAAATTGCAACGGTTCTCCAACATCGATGCAGGATGTAGCTTCCGTTCTTAGCAGAACTTGTGCTGGATTTATGTTCTAGCTGATGATCAGCTGCTGTGTCTTCAGTATTTAATGATAACATCCTCGTGGCAAAACCGCTTTTAATTAAGTGTTCGGTAGAGTTGGCACAAGATCATATGCTTCTCAGCACCAGCGTTTGTCAATGTAGCACGATCCAATTCCAAAGCCGTTAACGTCAGCTGGTTATTGTCTGTAACGTCGACAGGTTTATGACGCCCTTCCTTCTTAGCTGGAAATAATGGAGTGTCGATTATTTCCGCCTGAAAGAATAGCTCCGACCTGGTTATCGTCACGGGTTTAGGGAATGGCCAATAATCTAAATGAAAGAGATGATGATTTTTTTCAAGTTACTGTCGCAATATCAGTTATTTTACGCACATGTGGTTGTTCTTGATAATAACCGCTTTGGTTTGGTTTGAAACCTGTGGGTGGTTTGAGTATCATTAGCGATTTTTATGTTCCGGAATCGAATTCTCCGAATTCTGATCCCTGACAGCGAAGAAAGACGTTTTTTCCTCAATGCTGTTAATACCTACTCGCTATCAGCAATCGGCATATTTGTTGATATCGTTCACTACAGCACTGCACGATTGTTCTCGTATCTTGAATCCGCGTGCACCAGAAATTTATGCCGCTGTAGTCAGAATGTATAGCCTCAGGGTGATGTTACGTAGAAGAAAATCTATTCTTGTATGGAGTTGTGCTTGGACACAACTCCCGCTAGCGATGATTTTCATACTTTCTAAATTCATTGCAGCCAGAGTTGGGATCGGTTTTGTATGTGAATCAGTTAATGTGTTGCGCAGGCTGCAGAAACGTAATTTTGTCGATGCAGGAGACAGGCTGAACTGCCTACAAAATATTGAATAAACAGCCTACAAATTATTGAATTGCAGTTGTGGCAGATGTATCAGCAAATGCGTAAATAACGTGAAATCACTCTCTTTCGTGGCTTTCACAAATCGTTACAGATTTATCGGTTTGACAGGTCAATCCTCGCGCTTGCACGAAAATTAAAATCACGGTGAGTGGGAGATAACAGGCATTAGTCGTCATGGTAGCGGGCGTGATGAACGCTGCGCTTGATCGAGCATCGTGGTTGAGAAGAGTCACTGTTCTGCCTGTTTGCTTTCGAACGAAGAACGCCACTTGTAACCAGCGTAAAACTAACCACGCCAACTAAAGTGGCATTCGACCGCTGTGACGGCGATAGAAAATTGTTCGGAGATGAGCAGGGTGGTTCTCAGTTTTAATGCCTTGCAGCATCGTTCATTATTTTAAGCATTTCATAATACTAGGTTTATGAAAGTGATTTTAGTAGAGTNATAGTGTCGGTCTCCATGAGATTTAGAAGTTTCGTTTGTGGTAGGGACGGTATGCAAGAAACTTCAGACGCGAATGAGCTAAAGAGAAAANTTTGCGCTAGATTTGAGGTTTTCGTTTCATGTGACTGGTAACGTTGCCCCTTCACCACACGGGATGTTATCTTTGTTTTCTCTTTTGCGGTTGCGATGAGTTCTCGACCCTAATCAGATATCGGTAGTAACCATCTCTATTTATCGCAAGTTTTCTTTTTGTATTTTCGTGGCGTAAGTTTGGTTATCCCTCCCTTGTCGTTGACATATTAGAAAAAGTATGTCTATTTTGTCCGTAATTTAAATAGACATTAATTTTTTTTAACAACTTGATAACGTTCATTGGTTGAGGCAGCCGCGTGTGTATCAAATTAAAGGCTGCTTTGATTGAGACAGGAAAATAATGCTGACTCGTAACCGAGGTGTGTGGAATTGTAAACCTTTTGAGATTGTTCTGGCGTCGTTTGTCTACAACAGGAAGAAGTCTAAAGCTATTCTCCGTAAAGATATAAACTGCGTCAAGCTTTCAGGTGTCGTTTTACAGCCGGCGAGTTAGCTAAAGTAGGGTTCTTACGGAAAAATATACCTTTTTGGACTCTTGCTTGACTTTCTCCGCGTGTGCTTCCAAGTGCTGTACTGCGCAAATAGATATACATTTCAAACCTTGGTTAGCAGTGATGATGACCTGAGCTCGCTCGGCTGAGTAAGGATTGACAGAAAATAGTCAGCGCGTCGTTCTCTGCCGCAGTGTGCACTGTGTCTTCGTGCCACTTGGCCTGTGGTTGCTTGTTGCGCTTAGGCGTGAAAATGTCCGACATGCCGGCTATTTGTATGAAAGTGGCTTTAAATCGGTGTGCTGGTCGCGCTTTGTCCATTGCTTCGTTTTCTAAATGTCTTTGAAACAACTTACTGTTTGCGTTTTATGTAGCGAATCAATGATACGGTGTTCTGGCCAGTGGTACTAAATATTTCGAACTGGGATCTCAACTTTTCTTTACTCTTGGATTTACCGATCAAAGCTTCTCAAGTCATCAATGTTCATCACTGGAATGGCATAACGTCTGCCTGTCACTTGCCAACCAGCTGGATCAGATACACAAGTAATAAAAAGGCGGCGGATACAACGGCTGTCGCAACAGAGGCTTCGTTAGAGCATGGAAGTTACAAGCTGTTTACCCGATTTCCCACTTTGCTTTGTTTTCAAGATGTCTTCTCGACACCGAGGTAAAATAAGCGTCTGTCATTTCACGGAAAGTTTACTTCTTCAATGAGATAGTTACGCGACGGAGTACAGTTTGTAACTGTAGCATTGGCTATTGTTGTACATCAAGCTTGCGCGTTTCAGTAACGATTTCCAAACTACTTATTCGAAATCCTGTATCGTCGGGAAAAACTTGGATCTTCAGCCATAAAGGTGTTTTGTCACATTGTTCGTCGGTTGCATAGTGCACTTCACTTTCGTCAAGCACCTTGCTTGTGTCTGTTTGATTTTTTTGTTTTATTGGCTGGGTAGTTGTTGCGCTGCGGGTAGGTTCGTTAGAAAATTGACAAAAGTCCGCACCGTGCGTTGTGGTTAGTTCCGCTACAGTTCGTGATAAGCTGAGCTTTCCCCGCAGCAAATGGAACTTCAGCTCCGTGAAATATCGCGACCGATTACCGTTCTTCTGGGTAAATGTCTGCTGTGATTTTCGCTTAAAAATTCGCTCTTTCTCTTCCAAGCGTCGGGTCGATGACCCGTTTTCAGGTCGATGTTCTGAAGCATTGATGGATGCTTAATCATTAGCAAATAGACGTTGTTGCAAACCACAGTTTTGCGAGGCTAACTGCTGTTTCGTGTTGTCTGCCCGTTAAACAAGTCGTGATCCTAATCCGGGGTTACACTCGCAGAAAACGTTTCTCATTTCGTCGATTGTGACGTGCATGTTTACGGTCAACTTAACACCTTATTTTTTCTAGTGGATTGCTCTCTGTTCGGCGCCATTGTTTTAGGTTGGTTTAATTGGTGTTAAGTTGTTAAAAACACCTCATTAAGTTGTTAAAAACACCTAAGTTGTTAAAAACACCTATTAAAAACACCTCTTGTAATAGGTGTTTAGCTACGAGCAGTACCTCGGCCAACCATGCACCATCTTCGTTTGACGCAACTCTGTGATTGGTATTGTTAAAATCACAAGAGCATTAGCTATTGTTAAAACATGTGAATCAACTACGAGATGCACGCATCTAACCTCAACGGAGCTTTTCATCTACTACAGTTAATTTTTTTTCTTTCAAGTGGCAAAGCAATCAAACTGTAGCGGAGAATTTGAGATGAAATTGGAGTGAACATTAATGTTTTTGGGCAGTTCCATGTTGGTCAGATAGTGTGTTGTCGTTTCGCAGCAAAAAGTGAAAGATTCTGTGTTGGCAAATGCAGGTTTATCAGCCTGACTATAGAAATCATAAGCAAAAATTTTCCAAAGAAAACAGTTTGTCACCGGTTTCACCAAATGATCTCAGGTCGCGTGCAGAGCAAATGGGCGTTTCCATTTCTTGTCAGGAGCGTTCTCAGTGAAATGCCAGTGTTATGTGTTGGTATTTGAAGGTGTGCTCGAGGCGACTTGATGCAAATGCTTTGTGGAAGGTGTTTAAACTCATTCACCTGTTCCGCTTTTCGTCAACCTGAAATCTCCGCATTATTATTGACTACATGCTGCAACCGCCCATGAGCCGTTGGTTGAAATATTATGTTGATTTCACGAACCTTACTTCTCAGTGCACACGTTGCGAGATGATAATAATCACCAGTTGACAGCTTTAAGTGGTAGTTGCTACCTCCCCAAGTCATCTCACTGAAACGGTGCTGTGGGACCGGTTTTCAACAAACCAAGAGTTTTGCTTCGGTGGATCGTGACTGATTTTGTACGTTTCAGTGCAATTACTAGAGAGTTGACAAACGTCAAGTGTATGTGCATCACAGTCTGCCTTAGACGACTGGGCTTGATTAAAGGACGATGACGTTGCGCTCATTGCCAAAACGCCACAGTCCCGACCTAACTCGCGTCCAAACCTTATTATTAATTAATGCCTGTGCGTAAGTTTGTGGTGCTTTGATCAACTGCAAAGTCGCTTTAACGTAATATGGTTTTCCCCACCTTGTTTTGTCGTGTACGTCTTTTGCGTGAACCTTCGTAATGTAATAAGAAGTTTTAAAAGATCTTACATGGCAAATCACTGACGGTGAACTGTATGAGCTGCTGTACTAAACAGCCATCATGGCCGATCAGTGTTCATTGTGCCCAGAGTTGACCAAGTAGGCAGAGCTTGATTTTTGTCTGTACGTTGTGATCGTATGTAAACTTTCCCTGCAATCGCAGAAACTCTCGTGTAATATGGTACATCGACAAAAATTGTCTGTTGCCTTCATGATAACAGTCTACTGCACCAATGTGTCAACAAACAAGTTTATTTGATTACTGCAGCAATCAGGTAAATTTTCAAAGCAATCCAGCTAGTTCAAAAAATAAGACATCGTTGCTGAAGCCACGTTTGAAAACCTAAATTCCAGACCGTAGGTTTAACTAAACAGTTTAAACCCCTCGAGAAGCAAAATGTTTAGACCACAACCTCCAAGAAAGGAACGCCACTGTGCGCAAGTTGGCTGTCAATCGATTTGCTTTTGCCTGACGGATTGTTTTCCCCAACCAGCATCAATATTTTATGGAGTAGACCGCTCTCCTTTCCTTGTCGCAATTACCAATCGAGCAATGCTGTCCTGCAATGCAGTCTGCTTTTTTCTTTCCTGCCGCCCGAGACCGGATTAATTTTGCGATGGAAACGCCTTCTCGTGGCTCTTTCCCACTTCAGCTTTTTGATCGCGCGAAGCCCAGTTGTGTTCAAGCTGTCGCGTCAGGGCAAAGAGATCAGAGCAGTTTCAAAATAACCAAGTTTTTCGTGCCGCTCCTGGTACATGCGATGTTGTTGAGTTCGATTAGTCAATCGCACCTTTTCTACATGCGGCAACAGATGAAACCTCACTTTTTAGTTATCTGAGCGTCGAAGATGCGTTGTGCCCGTCACTGTCATCACGTATGTGAAAGGCAAACGTAATACTGTTTAAATTTGACCTTGTATTGCCGTAACTAAACTGCGATAGTTGTGCAATCTCCACCATAAAGTTAAGGTATTGGTGCCTCTGTTGTAAAGTCTCTTCATTACCGGAGAGTGACTCAGAACCGAAGCGTCAGTTGCGTGTTATTGTTATTCATAATCCAACAGCAGCGCTGTCACGGCATAGTCGTAGTATAAAGGTGCCTGTTAGTAAGTGTTGAAGGTTTTATCAAGGTGTTCGCTATTTTTTTTAAATTGCATCGTTTTACGTTTCTGTTATTTATGTAGTAGATGTATGCAGCTTAACCTCTGCTACCTCACTGGCAGCAGGCTATGTTGCGTGCAAAGGCATTTGAGGAAATTAGAAAGAGATGCTTTTTATATATCAGGCTTCCTGCTAGCTGTATTTGGTCGCAGGTTACTGAATCATTGTCGGTCAATTACTAATTGGTTTTCCGGGAGAATGCCGAAGTGGTCACCGCCTAGTTTCATTCAGAAGCCTTGCGTGGACATTAAATGCTAAGATTCTGCCTCAGGCAGAAGAAAATACCTGGGTTGCTCTTTGCATTACATACTTTTTCAAACCGAGAAACTGCGTTTTTATTAAATCATGTTTTGTTGTTTCTTCAGGATTAATTCGTGGGGCTAGTTACAGATCACGATCCAGAGCTCATTACTCGCAAAGCAATTCGCCTTACGACGACTTGTCTCCATTCGATAGCGACGTGTACGGCGCCGATTTGGACGAAGATTGTTTTCCCAGCGAAAGCGAACGTCGCTCAAGTTCAACCGTTCTTTCTTTGGAAGCGGCCGGCTCCTGCAAATTAAAGGATATGACGCTGGAAAGTATTTCCCGACGATCTGGGGCCGGCGACCCAGGTTTAAACCTTCCGGGTCTTCACCATGCGACTCCACTCGGTCAGACCAGGAGGGATTCGAGAAAAAAGCGCTCTTCTCGACGCAGCGATGGCGGCGATTCCCCTCTTTCGTCGTCACCGTCGTCTCCGTCTTCGCCTGAGGAGCACGGCCGAGGTGCAATCGAGACCTCGTCATCAACCCGCCTTCAAGCGAAGCTAAAAGATGGCGTCGGTAAGCAGTGTAGCTTTTGTGTGATGCTGAACAATTAGTTGTGTTGGAAATTCTGATACTATATGCATATTATCGGCACCGTTGTCTCTTAGACAGTTGTAGTTTTTATGTTCCATTCTTGAATACTCCTATGGCTTCGGCATTTTTAAGAAATCGCATAAACTTCGTACTTGTGCAGAAAGTGACGGCCAGAATACTCGATTCGGCGACCACATTCGCCATGACTCTTTCTACGATAATAACAATAACAATTCACAAGCTTCGGCAAAGCTACATCCGATTGGCGAGAATGCTTCAGGCGAACAAGAGAATGTTTTGACTTTGGAAAAACTGCCTGACCTGGATGTCATCGTCGACACAGTCAGTGCGGTCCGGAGCAGATCATCTCAGGGTGAGATTCGGCGTTTGTGCGTCATTCAAGCAACTACCTTGTATTTCATTGAAAATGCTCTTAGCCGTCGTGGACGCGTCGATCTTGCCTCGAATGCTTACATTTGGGATTACATCTCAAATGAATTGCCTGTGTACTGCTGAATGTTTGCCAGTTATGGGCTGCCTCCATCGATTATGATGCGAAAAACAAAATACGGATGCCTTTCCGCTTTATCTGCGACTGGTGGAATCACTTTGATCAAAGTGTTTAACTAGACAATGCTACTTTTCAGGAAGTAGCAGCGATCCTGTGTCGTCTTCTTCCGCTTCGTCAACCTTGGCGAAGATGGCGACCCAGCCGACAAAAAGCATCCGGACACAAGGTCAGCCGGATGGAACCGACGAATGGGCTCAGGTGACTTGTCTCTTCTTGTAACGGCTTTGGAAGAGCTTGCCGCATACTGCAGAGCGAATTATTCCGATTGTTTTTGTCTTTGGCGATCTTTGCAAGCATTATGTTGTGCTTTTAGATTGCCAACGTGATGTCATCCTTTGGTGGCGGCTCAAGCAAAGGGTCGGTCTATTCCAAAGAGTTTGAGGAGACCTTTTGGAAAATTATGACCGGTACGTCATTGTCTTGGTGTGTTTCATTGGATTATAGCACGTCATACATAGGCAAGATCCGTAGTAGAGAAACTGCTTCGAGTACAGTGCCTTCTCGAGGAGTTACATGTGCTTGACTTTACTCAGCAAACTCAACAATAGCAACGCGCATTTGCTTATTGCAGTGCCGCCTTACACGCAATTGTGACCGAAAGTCTTAGATCGTTTGTCAGATGTCGCCAAAAGATGCTGACGTTTCAAAATCTGATTAGGATGCTGATTTGCTCGATGCGAACTTGCGGTCGATAAAAACATAGAGGACTTGTCAAATCGATGCTTTCCGTCCTATTTGGTGCCTTTGGTTATCGGATCAGCGCTGAAACGATTAAAAATCGCGTTACTGTTCGATGCGCAATATCCAGTAATCTCGGCTGAATGAGCAGTCCATCAATACTAAATTGCTTTTTGCTCCAAGAGCGAAATGTGAAGATGAAATTATTTGGCACAAGTGTTAGCTTCGCTCATCGTAACTGTTTTCCGTCGCTTGATTATTAGTCTCCTGCGCTGCCACAGTTTAAATGTTGCAGTGAATGCAAAAGGGGCGAACGTTTGCAAACTCGTTGCCCAGGCTGTTTTGGCTGATGGCCTGGCGACAGTGCTTTCCTTCAGAGTACTACAATTGCATCTGACCGTAGCTTAAGGTCAAGCTCTCTCGCGCTTGTGGCTTCAGTAAAGTAGCGAGAGAAGTCACAGCGAGGCTGGTGTCAATGTAACAAAGGTGTATGTCCCGAGTATCGCTCGCCGAAGCGAACAGGCAAAAACATTTGATCAGTTGTTTGGAGATATGGGGTTCTGTAGAACTATGCGGATATGTGTTGGAAGAGCTTTCTTGAAACTGTTGCGTCAAGTTTTTCTAGCTCTTTTATAAAAAAAGGAACTAAACTGTAGATTTTCCCGCGTTGGGAAGTACTTGTTTTTGTCGATAACGCTGTGTTGAATGAAAGTCTTGCCCACCGAGTGAAAGACGTGAAGGTCAGCTATAAGCGTATTTTTCTTATTATTTCGGTGCTCTGCGTCATCACGTTCGCGTTGAGGACAAATTCTTCGCATTTCAACGCGTTCCATTGAGTGTTGATGGCGTTTCTGACCCCTGACATTCACTACTCGTCTTGTTTTCTCTCCACCCACAACATCATGACTCGTCTGTAGCTTAATCCCTCTCTCCGCATTGTAACTTCAAGGATTTTTGTTAGAGGCTCGTTAAGTGGTTATTGTGCCTCGGATTGTTGCAACGTAGATTTGTTGTGTTGAGGTAAAGAATGTTTGCGCTTGCGCTGTGTGTGGCGAAATTAACGTTATGTGACTGTTGCTGTCATGAAGGATATGTATATGCGTGACTTGAGGCATGGTCGCAGTCTTTTTAGTATTTTTGGCAGTCAAACACTCCACAAGGTGCTTACGCAGCAAGCTACGGCTTTTCACTAACGTCTGCATCGTGTCTAAGCTTTATTTTACGCCAGCGGGCTATCGTACCTTTCCACTGCTGGTCTGAGTCATGCTGTTTTGGCGATCAATAACAGCGATTGGTCATCAAAATTATTGTTTGACTTTGTGAAGGTTGTTTTTTTCGTTTCTAGCATATTAATTAATACACGTTTCGTGTATCTTTGCTAACGAACATAAGGATTAAGATAAGGCCGCGACTCTGTTTATACGATTTACCGTGTTATTCGCGAAACCCTTGCTTCAGGCTGTCCCATCTCGCAACACATGTCGCCTCTCGCATAAATGCTGGGCACATATTATTACGTTGGTAGCCTTTGAATGATGATCGTAAAGCAAGTAGTATCAACGCTTGTTTTTTGGAAGCAAGCGAACCTTGTCCACCCGATATGCTGTTGTACAATAGGTATAGACTCTTTCGCCGTGTCGCTCTCTCGGCGGAGATTCTAGTATGACGTAAAAGCTTGCGGTTCACGTCGACAGAAGCGGAGAGCGCTCGCGGTTGCGAAAATTATTGAGCTTCGAGATTACTCACACTCATGCGGTTAATGAGTAGTGTCCGTTGTTGTTGTCAAGCACCTTTCTCTGCTTCACCGGGTGATTTTCGGCCAAACCTCCAAGTTAAGCGTAGCAGCGTATTGTAAAAAGAACTTGAACACTGCCAACAGCAGATATCGCGATCATGCCCGTCACGGCAAAGACGCGCATCGTCCTCGTTTCACAAGGTTGTTGTTACATTCAGGTTCGGAGCTACCCCGGCAAGTCAGCACTTGGCTCAGCGAACTCGGTTTGCCACAGTATGAGAAAGTACTTTCCGGCAACGGCTTCGACGATGTCGACTTTTTGGTATGTTCCTCTTGCGTTGAAGTAGATTATGGCGGTTTTCAGTTGCATTTTAGCGTGCCTCGCTTTGTACGATCATGTATTTAATCATGCAGTTGCTTGTCTCAGAGCCACGACTGAAACGTGTGTGCGAGTTTATAAAAAACATAATTCCCCAACCTCAACACGCAGTTTTTTGGTGGAATTTGAAAATATTTCATTGACCCGCTGTTTTCTCTTCTAGGCCGGCGACATCTTAGAGGAGCAAGACCTGATTGACATGAACATTCGAGACGAGTCGCACCGGCGGCGCTTGCTTGAATCGGCGAAGAACCTCCCCAGCATTCACCCGCTCGATGCCAGCGACGGGTCGTCAGCGCCTGCTAGTGTCGGCGAGTGGCTGTCTTCAATCAACTTGGCTCAGTACGAGCAGGCGTTCATGGTCAAAGGCTGCAGGGACATGAACGCCGTTCGAAAGTTGTCCGTTGATGAAATCAAACCGGTAAGTCGCTGATACTCAAGTTGCAGATCGTGAGCTTTTGTGTCAAAACCTCTGCCAGTATGTCTTTCAGTTGTTGCGGCTAGTTCTCGTCGAAGCGTTTTGTCCCCCTGGTTACTCTCATTTAATCAGACTGCAAACTTAAAAGACATCATTTCTTGCAGCTGGTGAAGACAAGAGGGCACTTCAAACGGATACGAGCCTCTCTGTTTGTTCAAACGCCCGAAGCGAAAAAAGTTAAAGCGGCGAAGTCTGCTCAAACCTTTTCAAGCGCTCACGTAAGTTGCTTTTTATGCTGCTTGATCTTGCTAAACGTACATGGCTTTTATTCGTCCACACCTTCTGTTATCGATTGAATTGGACAGCGCCATTTGCTCGTGGAAGAACCTGTTAGGTTGCATGGGCGTGTGATTAATTATTGCATGCGTAAGTGCGGAAATGTCAGGTGAACCAGTAACCTGAAAGCTTTTCAACCGTTTTAAATCGCTTTTTGATCGTTTCTGATTGCATCTTTTCTCGTTTGACGCAAAACTGCAGCGCTCACTTTTTCACAATGTCGTTAACCGCATCCGTCGTGAAGCGCAGCTTGTTTGCTTGCTCGAATTGTTCGTCGTGCATTGCTTCGGATATTGCGTCACGAGCGTTTTCCTCTGCTTTGCCTCAACTCCACAAAGACGGCAGCATGCTTGGCTGACTAGAGGCATCAGCAGTTTGCGCAGCAAACGCCAGTGCTGGCGAACAGTCTGGGCGGCTTGTTTGCACAGCTTTGGACTCAAACTGCTTTCGCTTTTTTGGTGAAGCTGCACTGCTAGCGAGAGCAGGTACTTTAACGCAGGTTGTTGCTTCGTGATCTTGGCTGATGGTCAGTGTTGCTTTGTTGTGGTTAGTGANCTTTGATACGTGGCTGAGAAGTACCGAGTTGCACAGAGCCTGTTGGCGCAACTGGTAAGCTGCAACAGTACCTATTTTATCNTTTCTANCGTCTTGCGATGCAGTACTAAGCAGTGTAGCAGAGTTAAGATGATGCAAAAAGCTAACGTGTGGTTTGTGCTTCGCAATGTTTGCATTGTTTAAACGCGCTAACATTTGGGTGTGTCAGTCGCGGTTAGTTAACTGCACCAATGTTGACCTTCAACCGTTGGTAATGAAAAGTGATAAACCTGAGCGACTGCAGTAACTCGTTGCTTTTTTGCTTTCAGACCAAGGCGAGTCCGCCTCTGTCTAGGAGCCCTTTGTTAGAGTCTGCAAACTTCTTCAAGGACTACAACAACATCGTCAAGTCTCGTGCCAAAACGGGCGACGCCTCCGTAGTTTTTCAATCTGGGACAGTAAGCAGCACTGGAAGCGGCAGCAGTGTTGATAGTCATAAATTTGCCGGACTCGATTCAGCAAAAGCTGCTGCCAGCCAGCTGGCCAGAGTGCCCGAGCCGGGACAACCTGCCAGCGATACCCCTGCGGAAGGGTCACCACGGTCGACGTCGTCAAGGAGTCGACGTTCTCGCCAGCACAAACAGCTCTCCGAGCAATCGGAAAACGTACTTTTTGAGCCTGCCTCTCCCAGTCCACACCACCGGCAGCACCGGAGAAAATCTTCAAGAGACATTACTCGGCATCTTCCTCGGTCGCGTTCAGGGTCGCGAACGCGGAAAACTGAACTTTCCGTATTTGTTGAATCGACGGCAGGGCAAGACCAGCATTCACAAGAAAACAGGCTTCCTCGTCGTTCTTCACAAAAAAGCCGGTCATATAACAAGTCGTCGTCTTCGGTGAAAAGCACTGAAACAGATTACAAGCAGAACGCTGTCATGGTACGTCTGTGGTTGATGCTCACTAAGCACATGAAGCTTGGCTGATGCTACAAATAAACTCTTGCTTGTTGTTTATTCGTTGGACTCCGCTTTTTCTGTAATTGACTGTTATACCTGTTAAAGGCATATTGTTGTTGGTGGTAATAGATTCTAAAGTGTCAGAAGCACCATCTGCTGTATTTAACACTTATGTGCCCAACCCTCAGGGCGTCTGACTTTACAAATTGAGGAAACCGTCTTTCATTAGGTGCGCCTATATTTAGTGTAGTCAATACCACGCAAAAACCGTCTGCAAATAGAAACGCATCGTTTTTGTTTTTCGAACGTCGTTGACAAACTTAGCATTTGAATTTATACCAAAAATGTAACCTGCTTCTGCATCGACTGCACTTTTGCCGTCAACAGCATCTTTTGCAAACGGGAGCGATCTCACTGTCGCCCACTTTCGGTATCAGATTTACTGGAAAAGTATCATTCTTGCGTTAAGGCAACAAAGCATCGGGTTGTTTGCTCAATCTATACCACAGTCCAACCACAAAGGTCGGTCACAAGGAGCAGCAACTCTGTCATATTTTTTCCACATCCTTTTTCTGCTTTGTTTCACGAACATGACGTAGAATGCCTGTTTCATAGGCTGGAAAATCGTCATCCTCTGCCGATATTCCGGATGTCGAAAGAGCGACGTACCTTGCCTCCGAAGCCGCCGCATCTCGGACAGGCGGCGGTCTGGTCCTCCGCCCACCCAACGAAGCGACG
>JGI24021J15306_10000432_pt1 | contig 31274 bp, 19 predicted proteins | sample Ectturendosymbi1_FD_15306 | JGI IMG/M metagenome (IMG submission 15306)
CTTGGTATAACTGACGAACCCATGTAGCTAGCCATTCAGTTATGCCTAAAGCAGCTAAAAGGTTAAACCACCCCAAAACCCTAAAAATTAGCTGTAAAATTTCGCACCTCCTCGTTTCAAAAAAGTGTATGAATCATAAACAGTCTGATTTTGCAGTATCTTCATTTTTACAATTACTACTCGTAACACATACTGGCAACACAACAGAAAACACTCAGACCTATTGTTGTTAACTTACTGCTCATTGGAAACAAATCCTGTGATTTTTTTGTTGCTGCTTCTCTGATACCAGGCGCTCATACCTTGACACACAATTACTCAGGGCCACGCGCAAATCGAGGAGTTCAAATAATTGTTTTTCAAACGGTTCCAATAATTGTTTTTCAAAAGAAGTAGAGAAGAACATCTAGATTTATACAAATATGTTGTTGCAAAGGGCACTAAAAGAGACAGGGCTTTTGTTCTCAATTTTTAAATTTCGAGTTCTGCAACACCAAACAACCATCTCGCCATAATTGCAACATAAACATTTGCACGTCACAATGCACTTACAAACGCATCACCAGCCATCGCCACAGCGTGGTAACCGCAGCTTGAAGCAGAAATACTGTAGCAGTGCACGCAGTTAGCAATTTGAATTGTTAAATTAGTAACGTTAGCTGAAATAGTGAGGCCGTATAATGTTCTTTTGAGTAATAGCACTTGTTGGAAGCTTTCATAAACCTCAGTTCATTGGAAAAAGTACATCTAAGAACATGCAAACTCTCACCCTTAAAAATCACATTTTGGACCCCCGGAAATCTTGTTTCGGACCCCAAGGGTTCGGGAACCCCTGGTTGGGAATCGCTGGCCAAATGCAAACAGGAAAAAGGCCTTGGTTTTTCCAAGTTAATACATAGCACATGACGCAAATTCCAGCACAACCTCTTGTCAATTTAAGAATCACTTTGCAAGGAACAGCCCATAACAGCTGCGTCACACGGATGTGCATACTGGAATGTTGTTTTTAAAGAAATTTAGGAAATTTGTCAACGAAAACGAAAGGCACCAGAACTGGTGCAGTGAAACGTAAATTCCAACAAGCGCTCAAATATCTCAACAACAGCACTTAGCCATCTTCTGACCTGTTTCATAACGATTTTCTTTCTTGGTTCTGGCGACTTCTTGCGTTTTCGTTGTGTGTTTCTCTCCTACAGTATTTTCGTAATATAATTAATGCAGCAATTTTCAGTGAAAATTTAAAATATTCACCTTCCACATGCAGTCATTACAGACATGTTTTAATTTTAACATGCATCACAAACATGGCGCAGAAGACATTAACAAGCATTTGCAAAGTGGAGGCAAAGAAAGTAAACAACGGTACAATAGAATCAAAATCTCTGGAGGGCATAAAACACAAAATAGGTGGGGTATCTCTGCTAGGAAAGCAGACACACTTCCTTATAAAATGGCTAGCGAAACGAGGCCTTCTTTGCTTCAAGCACTTCGTTTGAACAGAGTGTCAATCTACATCACCTACCCTTTTTTTCTGGCCTCACTGATATGGACAACTTCATTATGTGGGCACCGCATCCGTGAGTCCTTTTCATGCTTGGTTTTGCTGCAATAAGAAACACACAAGTTTATCATAACGCACGAAAGTAAAAAACGGTAGAAGCATTGAACGCATTCCTCTGCATTATACAAACACTACTCAGCAAGTTTTTGCCAGATAGGAAGATGAATAGCATAACCTTCACGACTTGAGTCAAATTAAATGTTGTTCTTTTATTGGATTCGCATTGTTAAAGTGACAATATGAAAAAGTTTGCTTCTCTTGCAAAGCCGTTTGTTTAGGTTCAGTTTCATTATATTCGCATTAGCAATCCCTGGAGAGCGTCACGAGTGGCCGGGACCACGCAGTTACCTTTCGTAGTGAATGCTACGTATGTAGCAAGTCAATGGCAGAACCGCGCGCGAACTTCCTCAGCACCCGTCCATTAACGCCGAGTACGAGGCTGGACAGGCCACAAGTACCGTTTTTCTGGTCTTCGGTATGACCCGGCCGCGAATCGACCTACTAACTAGCTTTAGCTGCGCGCACTGAACCCACTGTAACACTAGGTAGGGCGGCGTCGGCTGTTAGAGATAGCTTTCCAAAATCACGCACTACGTCGCGATTATTTTGAAATAAAATACGTTTTAAACTTATCATCAGCTGGAACGCTTGCTTGTGGAATCTTTACTGCAGCTGTATTCAAACTGTTATTGGTCAAAGAGGCAGTTTTGCTTTTGCTAAAAACACTGCAGCTTGTTTTACAAATAACTAGTCTCCACATCTAACTTGTTAGCTATTGCAATGTGGCGTTAGGGAATGGGATACCTGCCTCACCAGGCTAAAGCTGCAGGAGGTAAGTCATCCATTAGACTAGAAGTGACACGAGCACTGCCCATCGGTTCGTAACTGGCCACACGACAAGCGTGACGGGAAATGTCGCCGTTGAGGTATGACGTCATTCATTATTATCGGTGAGGGACATGCGGCAGGGTGACACTTCCTAATAAATTAAATTACAAAAATTGATACTCCGGTTAAACGAAATTTCCAAATATTCGTTTCAGCTCTCCACACAACTTTTGTCTCCGCGCGGCATAAACGATATTTAAACGCAATCAGAACATGATGAAGGTCATTGTAGTTGAAGTGACAATTGCGTCTATCACAATTTTCACCTAAGAAAAAATTATGCTTGTAGTTGCATTTCCAGGAAAATTTTCTTGATGTTTGCACTGCAAGTAAAACCCATTTTTCACTCACGATGCCAGCGCTTATGACATCGTTACGGCTGAGTGCTTGTGAAGCTTTGCCAGGCAATTAGTGAGAGTATTTTCAAGCATCTTCGGCACGTGTTGGCAGACACACAATAATTATGAGTGAGGTGTACCCAAAAAAGCGGCGTTCTCTTTAAGCTTCATTTCATTAGACACAGTTTCAAGTGCAAGATTGCTCACAGACCAGAAGAGACAAATAACAATGCCCACAGCTTTTTTCTAACTATGACGGTGAGGTGAAGATTTAGTTTGAAGTATATTAGATTATAGACTTCGCGCATACAGACTGCGTTTCATCAACGCCCGCAGAGTTCTCGTTGACGAAGACAAACGAGCCGTCAAGCTGTGCCTAGCCGGGCATAAAGCACACAACGGGGCAATAGATCTTCAGCTCTCGACCACCTCCGGCGCCTTGGCGATGGTTTGACTGGAATTAGGGTGAGATGAGATCGTGATAAGTGTCGTGGGTTCCGGTCATAGGTAATACTTTACAAGCCTGTGAATCATGGTTTCTTTTTATGGGGGGAGGGGCAGGTAGTAAGGTTATCTTTGGGAGAAGGTCCACAAAGGGTTTTTCCCATTCTGGGTGATAGTCCGTTGAGTATGAGTACCACGGCCGTTTTACCTCTGTTCGACGGCCAGCCTACACAAAAGTAGAAAACAAGGTAACAGTGCTGTTTAATCGCATTTCCAACTTGATTTATTCGTTAAAATTCATCTCCAATTTGCTGCAACGCATTTAATTTCCAACTACATCAGTTCGAAAGGTAAGGATATAACGCGAAGAAGAAGGGTCGAGCTGCAAAAAGGTTAGACTGGCGTGGTTTTTTATTTCCAACCAATCAATTAACCTGGTAAAATATGAAAACGTAACGGATAAAAATATTGCAAATCTCATCGTTTACAAACGGAGATCATTACCGTGCAGCTACATCATGTTTTATGGAATTTCTACTGATTCCTGTCAATTGAAAGCTGTTGCATAACTGGCGATTTTCAGAACTGGCCCTTACCACCTCAGATTACTTCTGTGATATTTTGGTTAGACATTCACCACCTGCAGCAAGCAAATGAATTCTCACTGCTGTCATTTACAGAACAATTTGAAGTTTGCTTTTCCAGCAAACGATCGCACGCAAACACTATCAACGACTACTTGAAATGATGGAATTTGTTTTAATCTTTTCGAAGACGTTGGCAGACGGTAAATCATCCCTAAAGTCAATAAAAACCCACAAGCGGAAACGTGCGACTAGAAAAATAGGTAATTTCAATACTCTTTCTTACAAATGTTTGTAATTCTTCCAGCACTACAATAGCTGATGAGGATTTGCTTCGGAATTTGTTAGATTTGTGATTACATTTTCTAAATTTAATAACCGCGCAAAGGAACACATTCAACAAAAAGTAATCATCAGGTACTGCAGATGAACATAATAATACAACAGCACTAAAATTTGTTTCAGTACATGCTGCCTGGCTGACAACATGTGCTGACAGTGTCAGCAAGCCTCTAACAAATTCTACATACACGTGTCATTTTAAATGGAAATGTTTCAACGTGATTCAGCAGCTGATTAATGAGCAATGCTTTTAGAACAAAAAGTGTGGGTTGTTCTCTTGCATCTAAAGCACACACTTAGTTGTCACATTATTTGTAGATTCATTAGCACCAGAATCCACGACGAATCACTTAGTTGCAGCGAGCTGACTCAAAATAAGATAAATGTCGTCATTATCTTTTTTAAAGAGCCGTTTGATAAGACAGGGACGAGGAGGTATATCCTCACTATCAATGCTAATATTTGTCCCCAAGTTGAAACAAGGCGCCTTAAAACTTTGTCAGATGGAGCCTGGGTAGACGAGATGAAACCGCAAAAAGCAAGATACATTTTAACGAAACTCCCGCGCTTATCACGGACTTCCAACTATTTTCGAACACAATCATATTTACTGAAGAGCAACGCAAACGCAGGTCAATCTGTTAACACAACGTATCACATAACTGGTCCACGCTGATGTTTTGTCGACGATATCTTTTTTAGTCTTTCTGAAGTGTGTGTCTAACACAGTTATGTCAAACCCGCGGCCCAGTCGAAAGTTTTGTGCGGTCCAGTTTAGGCTTTCACTGTAGCAAAAGTATCCTAGACATTGACAACCTGTCCTTTTTTAACAATCTTGAGTTTAGGTGGTCCTCAGTGCCACTTTATCGCTTCTTTTGCCATTGCAGTTAGGATTCGAACGCTTTCAGTACGTTAGCTGAAGCTAAGTTTAGTTTGATAAGATCAAAGTAAGCCATTCAATGTGCGGGCCTCATTACTATGTCATTGAATGTGTGGCCCTGGTTAAGATAGTGACACAGGTTTTGGCTCAGTAAGCCATTTGGGTTGGACATAGCTGGTCTAACAGTACAGTATGTTGAAATACGCCATAAACGTCAAAGTTTCCTGATTGAGTTCTTTCTTTTTTGAATGCTGGTGTTGAACACCACTAACATACTATAAGTCGGGCTGTAATTTCATCAACAGCACAGTTCGTAAGGCCAAACATGCTCTGTAATAGAGTAACGTAAGCGGCGGAGCGGCACAATTAAAGAATAAACAAGTTCTTGAAAGGGTGACCTCACTCAAAACAAACCAAAACCTTCGAAACTGCAAAATCGCCACTTTTGACGACTTTGTCAACATTTTGCGTTGAAGATAATTCAAAACGCAGCAGACGTTGTCGAGTAGAGAGGAACGAGAGTGAGGGGGAAGATCAACACGTGCGATAAGACATGAGAAAATCCTAAAAGCAATCATTACTCAGCAACACTGATGCAACGGAGGGACACGTTCAAGTTACCGTTGAATTTATGGACTGTCAGTTTTTAAGTGCTTCTTAAAACATGATCGTTCAAATTCAACTAATGCTAATTTATTTGATAAGTCGAGACTTGAAACAGCGGTGAGTATTTTGTACGCACATTTGTTTGTGTTGACTGACGTCACGCATAGTCTTTGCGATTGACGCGTTGTTTCAGGCGTAGATGTCAGGTCTCGAAAGTTCAGCTGCTTTTCCATGTGTATTTCTCACACGTGCATTATTGCAGAGAATTATAAGATAGGTCTGTATGAACCGTGGTTGGTTGCAATTTTTACTTTTGCAACAAAGAACGCTATTCTCGTCCCGATAACTGAAAACGTAGAGAGGGTTGCTCCCAAAACCAGTTTGTTGCAGTTTGCTGAATTGTACGTTACGCTGAACGTTGGACAAAAAGATGCAGCGAAAAGTTGGTAAAATTTTTCTTTCGCGGCTAGTTTCAGGGTTCTGATTTGACACACGGAAAACACAGAGGAAACAAACCAAACAGCGATACCCGAAAATGTTTAAGCATCTTGAAAGAAGACGTTTTTTCAAAGCCTCAAAAATTGTTAATAGTTGACTCACTCTCCGAATGCACAAGGCACAAGAAAAGGGAACGAAGCCTCAGAGAGATCCCACCAAGTTCACCAAAAACAAACAAAAACCAATGAACCTTGACTGGCTTGACCAACAGCCGAGTGTTAGTCATTTCCTGGTTATACGCGGCAGTGTCATCAGAGCTAAGTTTGAATGACGCTCTTTGGTTTTTGCCCTGGCTTCAGCGAAAAAGTGCACCACAGGATATTTAGCCATCGGCCCTTGCAGTCCATAGGCGATTGAGCCGCTGTGACTCTCAGAGGAAGGCTTTCTAAAGAGGGCAACTTGACACTACTCAAATATTTTTCACATTTTTGAACCTTCCTATTCAAATAAAACCCTCTTCGTCACGTCTGCAACAGAAAAACTCAGTTTCTTGTCTGAAGCTGACCTGTCTCGCTAAAGAAGGCAATATGGATCAGGAGGTGGTGAAAAGAGAAATATGATCGATTGCCTCCGTAGGTTTTAGATCGGTTCGGCAATGTTTGCTTTTCAATTATTTGAAAAAAGCACCCTTTATCTTAAAACTCATTGGAAATTGCTAACTTTTGTTCAATTGTACTCAGTTTCAAGTTTTTTTCGAGTTACCAAGTTTTACCTATTCTGGTACAGCTCCACAATTCTAAGAATCTTTAAAATGGCATCTGCAACGTGTGCCACCACACTGGGTTAAAGAACCACTAGAACCAGCAAACGCCACAAAATTGTTGTTTCCTCAATGAGGGCAAACACTTCCATCCCGGGAGAACTGTACTGGGAAGATATCAGTGAGCTCTCGGTTGGCGGTTACAACTGATTATCTGCAAAACTAAATTACAAAGACCACGCAGCACTTTCGCAGGGAGAAACTAGACGATATTTTTCTCGATAAAACCGGCGATATCGTTTGGCGTGCTTAAAAGCTCTTCTGCGGTTTCTATTTTCAGCAAAAAATAGCGCAGCGGTATTTAGAAATGACATTAAATTGCCTGAGCTTTATCACAGTACTTTGCAGCAAGCAATTTTTGTAACTTATATTTTCTGAATTATTCTACAACAGGAGTGAATGAAAATTTTGATATAATCCTCACCTACGTAATGACTTCTCGAAAACTTTGATATAACGGCTGCNAACCGCGAGAAAACTTTCTTTGCTCATATGGCAAAAAAACACGTCACCAGACCCTTGCAAAAAGGTTTTGTCAGAAGCAAATTTTATCAATTTATCTATAATGGTTTCATTCAGTCAAAAAGATCGTAAGGAAGCTAACCCACTACTGTATTTTATAAACAATTTTAAATGCAAATACCTATGCTTGTGGATGAGAGCATAAAGAATTAGCGAAAAATGATACGCAACAGCACCAATAACCAGTGGACATGTTGTTTCATGCGACAAACAAAGCTTCCATTCAGAGTAGGCTACATGGGCTTTCGCTTTGTACAAATTGCAATATTACGAATGTTTTCAAGGCTTAAAAAGGTCTTGAGATTGATTTACTGAGCTCGGTTTGCAAACGTCGACAATTATTAAATACGTTGTAATACGTTTTGAAATTTGATATAAAGCCAACGATCAAAATGTTACGTTATAATTTACGGTTCACAGAAGTGCTTCAACAGGTTGCTGCGCACGTGTCGGTTTTTATTCAGCACCGTTTCTCATAAGTTTTCGTTTCTATGCATGCACCGCGTGCAGCCGTGATTACATCAATAAAATTGCAGCATGTCGAAGTCTACAAACCATTTGGCAAGTCAGTCAACCCCAGTAGTGCTGGTTGTTAAAAATTATAATTAAAACGGGACAAAGTTATTTTTCTTCATTTCGCAAAATTCATTTAATTCAGTTGCAAAAACTTCACAAACTTTTTAAACGCGTTTTTGAAGATGTATTTTGTAACTTAAACTTAAAAAATCCAACTCAAGCGTTCGATCAATTTATCTAATGCAGTTTATAGATCACGATTTATAGGGCATAATAAGCCTGAAAACGAAATGCCTTTTTCTGGTACAATTTTCACAACTTTACCAGAGACCTTGTGAATCATGTTTCTGATCAAATGATTGACTAAACTACTTGGATGTTATAACATAATTCACCGAAAATGAAATGCAGTTGTTCCAACAATTGAAAAAAATCACAGAAAACGTTTAGCTCAGGCAGCTCTTCTTGCTCTGTGGGAGTTTATTCGAGAGATAATACCCGAAACACACCCGCTTGTCGATTGTGATGCAAGACAAGCATCGATGTTATTGAGTTTACGCCGACATTTGGACTGACTTGAACTTGTCAACGTTAAACAATCCTTATCATGATTAAATCGAAAATGAAGACCAAAACAACACCACAAAGATAGCGTCAGTTATATTTGATGTGCTACCATGCCACCATCTTTGGTAACGCAGGCGAACAACAAAGGCGGTGGCAATTACCTCTACTCAGGATGACAACGCGATTGCAGTTGACATTTGAATAGTGATGGTTGGTGGGAAAGCGCAAGAAAATCCACCAAATAAGTATGTTCGTGCCTCTTAAATCCGACACGACCAATCTACTTTTCTAGATTTTCTGGCACTTTTAATTGCAGCAGACTTGAATTGCAGTTTATCGAATAAGACCTTCATTGATGTTGGATTTTCAACTGACCAATTACTGCCAACGCAATCAACATCGCAGACGAAGAAAACTAACAGCCAAGCAGCACTAAGAACTCAGTTTTTTCACCCTCAACGTAATAAGACTGAAAATTGGTTTCTCGATCAAAGCAGCCACAAGCTGTTGCGAAAAATAAGAAGTGCATGGTTCCCAAAACGCATTTAGCTACAAAATCTCAATTGTATGTCAGCTACAACAGTTCTCTGCATCGGTTTCAGTAAGCATGCTATAATGTTTTCGTGGTAGTGTCCTGTTTGTTTTTCATATTGTTTCATCCGCACCAAGATTATTGTTAAAAAGGAAGACTTCATCAAATAATCTGAGTCATCAACATCCACTTGTGCTGACGTGCATAATATCGGAGCCAATTCAAATCCGCAACAACGTCAAGAAAAGGTCGCTGCTGGAGATTATACTTACTATATTTTGAAAGTTTTATTATGCTTTCAGTAAAAGACGAACTTTTATGCACCGTTTTGGATTTGTACTAGAGAAGCGCTGGACTTATGCAACAGTTCCTTGTAAAATTTCGTAGTGCTGCAGTTGTGCGAGCATTTGAGCGCCCACATGGCTTTAAGGTAGGTCTGCTCACATTGAAAACACGTTGTAAATCATTTCAGTTAGATAGTACGCCACACGTAAATTCGTAAACAGCAGTGCACTGCATCATGTGCTTGACGGCCAGCACCTACATGGTGTGGTTGGCCACTAGCATCGAATAAAAAAATGGGAACGTGATGGATATTTCTCATGTAAGCAGATTCTACCCAATCAATTACATCGGTAAACATGAAACTATTGTTGTTTATACAGCCTGGATTTTACAGTGCTTTTGTTCGGACGCATGAAACAGTTGCTGTTACGTTTTGCACGTTGCACAACTCGGAGACTTCACCCAAACCAAAATTGTTCAACGAAATTTGTATAAGTAGCAAACAAAAACGCTACATTCTGCAGTGACTGTGCTTACATATGTAATAGTAAGTGTGTCCAGGAAGGAAAACAAATCCCAGCGGCGTTGGACTTCTTTTCTGAAACTTGGTTGTTAATTTGGTTTCTTGGTTTGGCTTAAAGCAGCGCAAGATCCGTTGTTTTTCTGAAACAAAAGATACCTTTGTTTTACAAGCCTCAGGGTGCTAAAAGCTAAACTAAAGGCCTTACTATAGTTTTCAGCAGCATGCACGTATAGGCAACACGTGCATTTTATATAGTCCATTTGCAGCTGCTCTTGTACAGTAGAGATCCTTTTGCCCCGTTTAACTTCTGAAACGTTTTTCACACCAATACATCCGGAAACAGTTCCATCGTGAAAGCTCATCGCTTTGAAAACAAATTATTGATATGAATGCTACTTCTGGCGGGGGCTTAAAATTTCCACGGTTCAGTTTGCATGAAAGGCGCATTTTGCTGCAGTTTCGGTGAAGGCTTAGGGAACAACTGCTTTCCAGGTAGCAAGCGAAGAGCCTATGCTATTTCTGAAAGACGTTTTTGTAGTAGGCTTAAAAGTGATAGCTGCATGATAAAGAAAATTTCAGTTTGAAATACGATTTTACTGGCTTTTCATAGAAATAGCTTTTTGTGTTTTTCATTAGCATGGTCGCGAGCAATTAAAGTTTGGCGTTTTCTCTTGTTTCCTGTGGTTTTTTAAAATAGTATAAATTTTGCCCTGTTGGGCTGTGCATAATGAAATACTCAAACGTTTGGAGAATGATCGAAAGCTTAAACACTGCGGCTTTGTGAGTAATAATTAGGTAGTTCATGAAGCCGTTTGCAGAGCTTTCTCCTAGCATAAAAATGACGGCCAGTATAAATCTCCCGCAAACACTTGAATAGTTCCAGCCATTGCTGTGAGGGTGAGAAGGTTTTGTGTCTGCGTCATCGTCTTTGTGGTGCACTTTAGCCGCTAAGTAGAATCAATCTTTCATCAGCTTTTCTAAACTGGAGAAAGCGCTTATTGAGGCACCAGGGCCATTGTTGCCTACCACCTGTACCACGTTTGCACAAGCATGCAAGCGTGATTCCATTTAAATAAGAGTCTAGGACTGAGGGTGCGTAGTGTTACGTGAAAAATCGATTTCCTGGTAAAAAATTTGCTGATAGATTTCTTGTTTATCTTCCTTGTGGAGAGTAGGTTACTTGAAAGCACGCGGTTTTAACGAAATCGGCCTTAGACGTATACCATGGATTGGGATATCCACCCAACGTTGCGCTGAAGCTTTACAGACCGGTGAACGTCTTCCTAGTGACAGGTTTTCTCACGGCAGGGGTTGCCGACGCATACATTACAATTAGGAACGTCAGTTTGCTGCGAATCATCTGAGGCAAGTTGCTACTGGACTGACGGGGATCAAACGCGGTTTGGTGTGTCGAATAACAAACTCACTAGATTGCAATAGTGTCCCTTGCCCTCTGCTCTTAGCCTAGACAGGTTAAAATGACACATAGTTTTTTTTGGAAAACTCAATCTTCCTAATTTGTTGGAGAGTGATGTCAAGACAAGAACTCGTCGCGCTGGGTCGCTCCAGAAAAACAAGAGCATTTTTCGGCGCGACTAAACAAACTTTCTTGTTGTTCTTGTCAGTAATTAGTTTGCACTGCCATTTGCTTTTTCGGCCATTCTTGACCACCGAGATAATGCGATAAAGATTTGAGTGTTTGGCTGTCAGCGCTTAAGTTCGCTTTCGCAGTACACGCTTTTGCAAGCTGATTGTGCAAAACGCTCAAAAGAGCGCTAATGCAGGTCGACTGCTACTTTTGAAAAACGATCAGTATTTTTACTTAAAAAGTGAGCTGTACAATTTAAGAGGGTTTTTACGAAATTGACTTTTATGAGCTAGCTCGATTGTCCTGTCAAAGCAAAACCGGCGTAGGGCAAGCAATGGTGTCTGCGGTGAAAAGTAGCGTCTTTCTTTGAAGATCTGATTGATACTTCGCGGCGTCCAGATGTGGCCGTAAATTCAAAAACACATGTTTTGCATGTATGAAAATGCGTGTCAAAAATGCATGTTTGATGCGTCACTTTACTGGTCTTTTTTTACCAAGTAATCTCATGTGTTTTACATCTAACAATTTAGGTATTGGTGTGGTGGAACCCCAACGTTGTACGTAACAATGAAATCTTCACGCATTTGTTCAAGTTACTCGAGAGCATCAGTGGTTTTTCGACAAGTCAGTGTGAATTTTTTTCGCGGCCAGATGTGCAGAACACTGCTGTACGTTTAAAGCTCAGGCAAGAAAGTTTGATCTCAAATGAAACAGCACAATCTACAACCAAAATAGAAAGCTACTACAGTGCTCTAAATTGGAGGCTGTGCTGTCACTCGAGTCAATGGAAGTTACCGTGCGTAGTAGGAGATACTTACAAATTGAAACGAGATTGTACAAGTTCAAATTGTGCAATGCTTTTCAAGAGCTGTGTTAGCAGGCTATTTCGTTTGACCTGCTTTTCATGCATTAGTCACGTCTTAGTTAGATTTCCTGATTGCCAGAAAAAAGTTAATGTGGTCGAATCAACAGATTTGTAAAGCTGCTTCAACAGCTGCAGTAAAGGCTTATGGAGCTGTCTCAGATTTTAATTAATTGTCTGGAAATCACTAATAACCCTTCGACAGGTCACACATGTATATTACCTTTAACGTATCCGGACTTGAAAACATAGGTTTATGGAGGCGCATTCTTAGACTGAGACGTGTCCCATGTAATGAATCATTCTGTTTTTAATACCGGTCTGCATTACTATTGCATTTTTCATATTAAATCTGTACGTTGTTACTCGCTGCGAAAACAATATATTTGTTTGAAGGAGTTCAACGATATTACGACGACAGTCAAAAGCAGTGCTGCGAGTCGTATCAGCGCTGGAAGCTATTTTGGCAGCTGGCCAAAAGTAGTTATGCTTCAAAACACTCCGATGATCAGAATGTAGTCATTAATAAGATGCAGCGTGTAGAGTAACAATAGCTTACTGTGAGCGGAGCAATGTTGGTATTGTTCTTTGGTAACATTGTATAGTTCCAAGTAAAGGAGATCTTGCTTGTTGCTGTTTGAGGCTCGGTCGTAATTTGCCTTATGCGGGCAAAGGATGTCCATCCAGTCGTTTATATCGACCTCCAGTCTCATCTCTCTGTTGGCGAACCTGCCAAAATCGGATTGAAACGATGCTTACTGCACATCCAAAATGAAGATTTTTGTCAAAATATGCCAGGCACGCTGCTTGTACACAGAAGTCAAGATTTTTTCGATTTCGTTTATAAAATGTGTAACAGGTTTACGTGACTTTCAAATGGACCCACGCGCTTACCTCCAGAAAAGAAAAAACTCAGAAAACGGCACTATAACGGCGCTTTTTCCTGAGGTTTTGCGTGAAGAGTAAATGATGAAGAAAACTACTCAGTTGTTTTTGTCATACTGATTGCTTTCAGTACTGAGTGTAAATAGAGACTTGCTTTCGGTATCAAAATCCAAAAGCAAAATAACTTCTAAAGCTTAAAAATTAATTGCCTTTTGCTTTAGAAAATCAATTCTTTCCAGAGCAACTGCGCTCTGACAATTTCGCAATGTTGCACTTAACGAGAGTGGTCCAGCCAACCAATTGCAATACAGAGCGTTGGTACAGGCAATTGAAGATTGTATCTCAGGCAGTGAACTTATTATGAACGTGAAGGTTGAGCTTTCAGCGATTTTTGATAACGCTGGTTGCTGGTAGATAAGTAGAGTTTTTTTGGGCGAAGTCTGCTGCTGACACTGCACTTGACCCGCATCAATTCCACGTATCTTCTTTTATCCTTCCTTGCCTGATGCTTGGCTCAGGTTAATGAATGGTCTCATTAACATTTGAATTTGGCGTCGGAGACACTAAAGTTTTCACTCAGGCGAAACCCTAACTCCTCATGCTGGTGGCTCAAGGTGTTTGTCGCGCTGACAAGCAAAAACCGCATTACACGTTTTGATCAGAAGCAGAGTTTAATCAGGACTTTCAATCAGTCCCACAGTGCTGAAGTCACATGCTGGCACCGGTCAAAGCGATAGGACGGCAGCGATGCTGTAAACGGAATTTCTTTCGAAATAAACAGACTTTCTGCGCAGGGCAATGCCCAAGTCATGAAGAAGTCTCCGTCTGTTTCAGATCGCATCGCCAAAACAGCCTGCAGAAATATTACAGCACTTGGCTGCGCAGTTAGGGAAAACTCAGATGATTTCAGAACTTTTACAGATTTGCTACCAATGCAAACAAAATGTTTCAGGAAAATAGCCTGTACAGCCAATCTTTTCGTATGCCAAACCGTTGCCCCCAGTTTGCACAACTTGGGTAAGTAAATACGTCATGGGTAAACGAGCACGGCAATGTTGAAAGGTGCCTTTGTAAAGCTGTACGTGTGGCCCGCAGACTCAAGCTGCTTTTGAAATAGAAGGAACCTGGTTGCCGCCGTCATCAAAGGTAGAAGGGGTGAGAGTCGCTTATCCTGGCAGATCACATGCACGTTGGGTTTTGGTAATCTGTGAGGACCATGATAAGGCACGGTTGCACGTCGGGCTTTGCAGAAGTCTTCACAAAGTATCTTTCTGAGCCCGTAAGCGCACGCCTCGTCACGATTCCATTGCTACTGATCATGGAGATAAAGAGCGTTTGCTCCACAGAATTTCGGTCGAGCAACTCCAGCACAGATGAGCATTGGTGTCCTTATTTTTGGTTTTTGTTACATTTCCTCGGCGACTTGGCATCCATCCATAAAAACTGTATTCCGCAATTTTTTTAATTGACAAAACACGTAGTGGTTTGCTTATCTAGCAGAAAATGCAAACGTTCTGCAGCAAATCATTCTGCATTACAATAATAATAATGCCCCACACTGAAATGGTTATTCTCTCATTACGATACCGCTACGCCCAACATCAACTCTTTCCTCATTCACGTTTGACTTTACGGATGTTTTTCATCAGTTGTTCGGACAACTTTTTTACTTTACAGTGTGAGCTTGTCGGCAACTCAGACATTTTTTGCAAAAGCAGAGATTTTGACTGTAATAAATATTTTAAAAATCGAGAATTGCCGGGATGAATGGCATTGCAAAAACATGATTTGTCAGTTTTGTTTTGCCAAAAAATACATCACTTCTCCATTGTTTTGCAATTTGCATCGCATACGCAATCACAGTTATCGAATGCAATGTCGTTTTTTTCAACTTTTCGCCTGCAACATGATTTCGGCCGAATGTAGAAATCTTGTTGGAATTAAACACAGAGCTTGTTTTGTTTGAAACAAAAACAAGTGCCTTATCGCTGGAAGCTGGGTGCATTTACAAGCTGTTGGCACAGCGGCCCGAAAAAGACAACAAAAGGGTCGCATGATGGCCAGTAGGACTTGCTCGAACTAAAGGCAACTACAAACTTTCTGCCTGGTTGAATTTAGCAAGTTTTACATAGCGTAAATTTCAAGCCGAAATCACACAGGGTAACGTTTAAAAGACGAATCGTTTCAACTTTGCCAGAGCAGAGAAAAAATTGTCTTGCGTTGCCGCTGGCGTCATTTATATTACAATCTGTTCAGACGTCAGGCTGAAAGCAATCTGTTTCTTGGCGGCATGGTGAAGATCTGTCAACACGACTGGTAAAAAGGATCTACTTAATTCGAGCCACAATTATTTTTCTGCCTATCTCGGTGCAGAGTTACGCCACTAAAAAAACAGTGGGCATGGGAACCGTGAAATTCTATAGAACAAGAACGCAGCACATTAAGATAAACAGAATAGTGGCGGACGAAGAGAATGAACGATTTTAAGTGGGGTTGGGATAAGTGCAAGAGGTTTGTTTCTTGAAGAGTTTAGTCTGGAGAGACGGCGAAGAAACAAATCGATTTTTTCTGAAAACACAGCTAAGTTTTTATTTTAGGTCATAAAGACGGCCCCAACCTTGCTAACGTCTGAGAATGCGAGAGCAAAATGTTTTATGTCTGAGTGAGCAATGCAGGCTTACAGAAGAGCGAATAGTTGGTCCGACAAGCACAAAGTGATTTTTGACATAAAAGGAAACACTATTCGTTTAGCGGCAATGCATCCACGTGTTGGCTGAGAACTCATCAAGTTACGCTACACTTTACGACGGAGCACTTTGCGCAAAGAGCTATTCACACGTGAAACGTAGGATTCGGAAAACTTTTTAAAATTGCGCTGTTCCGCTGCCATTTGCTTGGTTCTTTGCACGTCAGCTGCAGGAAACGTATTGCAGTTAGAAATTACAAGGCTTTCGAACAACAAATCTAGCAGGGACATTATGGAAAACTGACAACTGGTAACTTTTCAACCCAGTTATCTTCTGAATACTTTCGAAGCACTTGCGGTTACCAGCGCGATCTAAGTAGTTGCTAGACACTGCTTGTTTAACAACTTATTCAGAAACGGCCAAAAACCCTTCCACAGGATTTGCAAGCACAGAGCGCTGCACACTCGACAGAAGTGGATGCTGTAAGTGCAGCTCCTGTCGCGGTGTTCCTCAACCGTCAGTAAAACACACCACTGCAGGCGGTATGCGGATTTTGCGGAGCGGAATCGATTGTAAATGACCAAATCGAGACACTCCGAGGAATTGTAAATGCAAAAATTATTGGTTGTGTTACTTGTGTACTGCAAGGAGAAACATTCTTGCATCGAACCCAAGTGACGCGCATGTTCTATCCACTCCAGCCGCAACAATAGGCCAGTTTCATGAGCGCAATCACTGCTTTGGTCGCATAGCTGGAAGCGCCGATCGTGTTGTGTTTTTAGCGCTGGTGCAGATAATACTAAGAGGATTTTCAGCAAATGCTAAAACTTTCGACTTCACTTAAAACCATGCCCCCCGCGGTGACCTTACGTTATTTTGTTCTCAAAAACACGTCCATTGTGCTTGCGTTGACGTTTCACGGCTGATGACGTACAAGCACGGTGATAGCTTGAACCAAAGCAACAATACCAATGAAACAGAGTTCTTGTGAGCACGTGGAAATTGACAACTTCGAAGATGTGTCGCCCAAAGCACCATCATTCAGTGCTGTTCATGCGTTGAGAGTGAAAATGGGCTTGGCTGCGTTCAGGCCAGTTTTGTACTGGAAAACCTCGACGTACAACCACCTTGGTGGCGATTTTGTTTGCAAAGTCTGTGTTTGATGTACAAAACACCGCAATCTTGCTTATCGGGTGAGCCTCGTTCTGGCAACTTCGATTGGCTCTCCTGAAACAGCAGTTACTCGAGATCTCAAACTAGAGCCTTCATGTGAAACGTATATTTTTCAAGCTCTTAATGTCAAGAAAAAAAATGAGACACAACGGATATGGACAACATCAAATTATTACTACATGGTTAATAATTTGTCATAAAAAAGATTCCACCAGAAAGATGTTTCACTCCCTGCCAGCTATACCATGCATCTTACCCAGATGGAAAACATTGTCTTCGTCTATTATCTGCACTCAGTGCTCCGCGTTGTCAGTTTTCATGCTCAAGTGTTTGAAAAATCGAAATTCACTCTTCTAGGCCTTGGCGCCTTATTGCGTCATACCAATTGGTGTGCATTAAAAATATTAGTTAAAAAAACATTTTGGCAACAGTCTACTTCTTAGCAAAAACTTTCGGAGATAAGCATGACATTCCCAATCTCGGGCAAACAAACGAGTAGTCGGGCGGCAGTTATTTCTGCAACCATGTTTTCTTTTTGAAGGTAAGCTGGGTGAGCTGAAAGATTTCCTTAGTCAACACATTACTCAGCACCGAAGCAGTGGAAGTATTTCGGAACGAGCACGTTCAAAAAGAATGCATCAATTCGCGGCTCTAGGGATTTACTTCAGAAAAATACACGTCTGCAAGGTTCACCAACTCACGCGGAAAAGAACGGGTCTGGCGTGTCAATAACACCCGGGCCCAACTTTTCCACAAGTAATGTAAACTGTTTGGAAACGAATAAAACAAAAGCACCGCTTTTTATCAAAGACTGGCAAGCGTCAATCAAATCAAACCGTGCATCTTTTGTTTTGTGGTTAGTTAATCACAGGGTGAGCAGTGATCAAGCACGCCCGGTCCGGTGAGAACTGACGAGGAAACAAAAGCTTGTGTGGATGCTGTTGGATCGGGAAAATTGATAGCGCTACGCAAACATCGTGGGTAGTATCGAACTGATTGAACAACTAACGGCGTAAAAGTATTTATTACATCGCCAGCTTGGCTAGACAGACAACGTGACATCTGCGGCGGGCTTGTAGCATGGTTTCGAGCTGTCCAGATTGTTAGCTCTGGTTGAGGTATGCTAATGTTTGTTAATGTTAACACAGATTTAAAAAAAATTGATGTTCATCCACCAACAACTCAGTCCCTGTTTGAATTCTGGACGAAACGCAAAATCTATCAATGTTTGTTCACCCTTTTGGACGCCAAAATGAAGTACCGAACCTAAATAAATGCTTGCTACAATGGGTAGAAATCGCTTTCGCATTAATTGCCAGGCCTGCTGCAAAATATTAGATCTAAAAATATTCCTTGTCTCCATCTTCGCAGGAGCTTCACACTCCTGAACAGCAAGGCTTGTTAATTTACAACGCGCATCTGCTTTCCGTCCGGTATCCGGACGCTTAACCCCTCAGTGCTCAAAGCCCTCCCCAAGGAGTTACCTATTCCGTACGGCTGCAATTTCACGCATTTTATGAGGCACTCAACACCAGGGTGGCTTTCGACTGTCAATCAATGCGGCCTTCGCAATTTATTTGACCAACACTCCAGTGCCATGCATTTGGTGGGTTAGGCTACTCACCTTGGTTCGATGCTCTCGTCCCAGTAAACAACATGCCTCTTTGACGTTGTGGCACAAGCCATGGTCAGGAGCAAACAGATAACGTTAGCAAAGGTTTTCATTTTGTGTTTTTTGAAGTAACAGCCTGAAGGAGAAAATCAATAACGATTAAACTATGTGTAAACAAGAAATATTTCCTCGAAAGGGCTGATAGGGAAGAAGTAACACAAGTCAAACCACTGTTTGTTAGGAACACTGAAAAAAAACTGTTTTGTGGCGGAGCTGAGAACAAACAAGGTTCACTCGGTGCATCGGTGGAACGCCTTAGTTCAATATTTTGATTTGTGATAAACTGTTCTTCACCGCCAATTTCGCTGATTTTGTTCAAAAGTGAATATTAAGACCGCTACAACTGACAGGGCACGTCACAGGCTTTAGCACAAAACAAATTTTGTTGACGCGACTAAGGTTTTGTCGCGCTTGTCCCACTGTCGACGCGTAATGACTGAGCGATTCGCATTTTTCCGTTGCTTTGTTGAAACAGCAATCTCGTTCGCAAAACTGCAAAAACATGTTGTGTTTCTCTATCACAATGGTTAAGTTCGCGACTGCAATAAGGACAAGCCAGAATATAACACTACGACATATAAACCCTTTTATTCGGTTTCCGAACCGTGCTTTTGAATACACGCAATATTTGCGTTTTATTCCATTATGAAGACACGACACTCGGATGTGACTTATTTATGCTGAAATTACCATGCGAAAGCTGATGAAATCCTGAAGTGCAACTTAACCTCCGCTAAGGTTGTAAAGCTTTTTCTTCAGAATCTCTAATCTGTCTGAATGCTGGACTAACCACGAAACCTTTGTACCAGCCTGAAGAACCATCTAACCAGTGGTTCTCAAACTGGTGCCACTTGGCTAACTAAGGGAGGAGTTTTTTAATGTCTGGGAGGAAATTTGTTCCAGGGAGGAAAAGCTGTGAATGAAAAACCTTAAGTTTTCATTAATTGTTTATTTAACACAGGGGTGGGGAACCTGCGGCCCGCGTTAAAAAATCTATTTTGGTTCGCATCAGGATTTTCATTACCCAAGTTAGAACACAAAATCGCGTCAAAATGGAACTCCATGGCAAGCAGGCACGTAAACAATAAGTCAAGAGAAGTATCTCGCTTTTTGACATAGTTTTCTCTCCTTGTTTTCTTTGTAAGATAAAGGTAGAATTTTAAGACAGCCCGCCAGCGATAATCCACAATTAATGCGGCCCGCGATAGTATTAGGTTCCTCATTCCTGATTTACCACATAAAAAACTGAGCAACGGCGTTGGTTTAGATGGGAATGTCTACAGTACACAAGGACAAACTGCTTTGATTGCAGTGACTGACGTTGTAAGAGTCTGTTTGGCTCATAAACGTCTATTCAATGGACGATTTAATTTTATCCCTGAGATAAATCTTCAAAAGACATCTGGAACCATATCCAGGTAGTGAGAAATTTTTGCAAAATCTTTTTTGTTATTTTTGTTGGGAGGAATTGAAAGTGTTCGGGTTTTTAGGGGGACTATGAAAAAAACTTTGAGAACCACTGAATACGCTTGTCAAAAATGTGCATTTAAAACTTGAAGCAAGTATTGTAGGTCTGAGTAAAATCACATTGAAGACAAATAGTTCTTTTACAAAGTCGTTGGAAGTGAACGATGTTTACTTAGTTTCTTACTCGTTTTCTTTTTTTATCATGATTCTGAAGGTCTTCTGACAAAGTTTCCTACTGTTTATTGTTAAAACCTGCTGTACAGCGACCTTGCTGTAAACTTAAACATTGTTATATGTCTCAACACGAGCGTTCCGGAACACCAGAATCCAGTTTTAACCTAACTAACGTACCACCACTGCATAAAAAAATTTTGGCAGCTCTTGTGCCATTTATGATCCACACCTCACCTTCTTTAAATATTTTGATGCACTGAAGGTGCTCACTGTACTCTCTGAGACCTTAGAACCGATAGCACGCTGTGCTGATCGCTCAGCGTTAAATGGCGTCTACAGCAATCCTCGAGCTTTCAAGCTTGACCTGCGACACGATTACGACTGTCTGCTGGAGCTCGACTCAAGAGAAAGTCGGTCGGATTTCGTTGTTCGTTGAATCGTTTACTCTCTGAGTATTCTGTCGTCGGCGATTTGCTCTTCATTGACATCTTGCGGCAACGTACAATCGCTTTGCATAGCGCTATTCAACATCGTCAAAAGCAACTGTGCACGTTTTCGCAATTGTCATGTAGCACTTTCAAGAAAGTTCCAATAAACAAGTACGAAATAGGGTAGACATTGTGCATGCAAAACATCTTCTATGCTGCAATTCACTGGTGCGTTCTTTTGACAAAACATGATGGATCAGACTTGAAAGCTAAATCTGTCAACGTTAACGAAATTATTTCTGCAAAAACCAAGAAAATAAAGTCGGTGCAGAAAGCTGCATTGTTGATCTTTAACAATCAGAACCATTGTGGAGAACTGAATATTCACTTCTCCAACATTGGCAAAAATATATCCTCCAAAATTAACACTTCTCCTACAACTTTTGATGACTTTCTTAATGAGTCTTTTACCAATTTATGCTCATTCCCGCTTACCAAATACCAATTATGATGAAATAAGTCAATAATTTCATCTTTAAAATGCAAGTCAACATCAAACTCCTATGACATCTCAGTAAATTTATAAAATTTCTGCTAATCGTTTATCGTCATAGTTATCCGAATTTTTAAATAAATGTATGGCAAATGGTGAATTTCACAATCTTTTACAATTGCTCAACACCAATTCCCCAAATAACTACACCCAAATCTCCTAACGATTATAGACCAATATCCATACTGCCAACTCTCTCCAAACCTTTTGGAAAGCTAATTTACAGCAGACTGTACTCTTTTGTTGCAAGTAATTGTACAGGATGTCCACAAAATCTGGGTAGATAAGGGTGTTCACTATCTATTTTTATGTGTTTAGGTTATTTTTCCTTCCCATAGACTTATTTATTAAAATGATGGTGGCTCTGTCCCAGAGAAGAACGAATCGAGTTGGTACTGCTAAGTGGACGAGAAGGAAGGTCTTATCGTAAGAAGGATGGTCTTATGTACCCAGACTTTCTAGAAACCCTTTATACTGAGCCCGCAGCAATATGTCTTCCGTATCAAACCATCCTTCTCGTCCTATGATGACATGATTTGTAAAAAAGCTAAGAAACTAATAGCATGTATTCTGTCCCTAGACTTGAGCAAAGCCTTCGCTTGTGTTGATCATAATATATGACCTCAAAAATTGTTTTACTATGGAGTAAGCGGAACATCCCTAAAACCTCTTGCTTCTTGCTTGGAATGAAGGTTCAGTGTACTAAAACAGCAGATACTAAAAATTCTTTTTCGAATTTAATGTGGTGTTCTTCAAGGGTCTGTCCTTGGACCTCTACTGTCCCTCGTGTATATTAATGACGTTGTAAAACCCTCCAACTTTAATACTGGTTAATATGCTGATGATATCAATCTTCATATCTCAGGGAAAAACACAAAAATTTACAAAAACTAGTTAACAATGAGCTCAAATAATGACGACTGGATTCGTGCTAACAAATTATGTATCAATTATTACAACAGTAATGTCATGCTCATGAACAACCATAACAACATAAGCTTTTCAGCTTCTGTTAAATAGACACAATTATGCTAAAAAATTGTGATAATCAATTCAAATTTGGTAAGTTTCGATAAATAAAATATACTGCTACTAATAATCAACACATAAATCAACCAATATCAAAACAAAGTGGCTTAAAATATCTTTGCATTATACTTGATGATAAACTCAGTTGGAAGCCTCATACTGAAAAGTTGGTAACACAACTCTCCAAATCATGTGGAATGTTGTTCAAATTAAAGCATTATACCAACCTATCAGTGCTCAAATCTGCTTGCTTTGCTCTTTTTCATTCCGATTTAAGCAAGTCTGTCTTAAAGTCTTCTGGATCAAACCCACAGCAAAGTTTACGTTTACATGCTTCATGAAACAACTTCTGGCCCAAGCCCAACCACTGCACCTGAGCCAGTGGTTTTAAATCTTTCCAACCCCGGAGTCGCCATTCTTAACGATATTGGCTTGGGGACTCCTCGTCAGCGATAATGTCATTAGCCAAAGTGGTGGTCGTTGCTGTTTGTGCATCTGGGGGTTAAAAAACACTTTGGCATTCCTTCTTGGGGTCCCCCAGATTTTTCACTGGGGACCCGTTAGGAACCACTGGTCTAAGCTATTCGTCCGTGTCTCGTTTCCGCTGAGCTATTCAGTGATGGAGAAGGGAGATCTAGCGATAGTGGTTGGCAAGTCATTGCCAAAACCCCGATAATTCTCCTAGGGGATCAAACCCCTTTGAAAATTTCGCACTTTGTTTTTGCATTGCTTTGTTAAAAAGCTTATGAACTACTCCAGAGCCACACTTAATAAGTTCTGAAGCAAGTAATATGCTTTTCAAAATAAAGCAAAAATTATGTGCAAATGTGCCAAAGGGGGCCTCTCAACAACGTTAATGTGTAGACAAAGAACAATTTAAAATCAAATGACTTCCGACTAGTTCCAGTGTGAAATGGACTTTAACGAAGAAGCAATTTCCCAGACAAAATAAAAAATTTTACTTGCTTTCAGCGAATAAAGCTTCTGCACAGCACGCGCAAAATATAGGGTCCCGTTTTTGATATAACGTGAATAGACACAGCGGCCAGAAGCTCCTTTTTTAATCCACCTATTGTATACATGAAATATCGCAAATTTTGTGCGCTCAAATATGGGGCCCTTTTCTGAGAGTTTGAATCATTGAAAAGTTCTGTAAGGCCTATTGCATTAATTTATGTGGCATATCAATGTCATCTTAAACGATTAGATTTGTTGCAGTTGAATCTATTGCAGTGAATGCACATGCACCGAGTACGATGATTCAAAGTCTCGAAGTTGCCTCTCTGCAAGACCGTCTTGTAATGACACCGATGATGACATTCCGAAAAAAGATAGTCAACGAATTTCATTCGAAAGATTCAATGTTCTGTTTCATGAACTTCCGCAAACTCGTATATCTGAAACCCCTTAGAATTCAGAACATGTCATTCATAACGCTCTTACAAATACACTACATACACCCTGTGTATATAATACACTACGTACACCGTCAGTATATCATCACAATATCAATTATATTATCAATAAAAACATATTATCAATTAACGTTCACTGTCTCCCAAGAAGAGGTGCATGACCAATAATTCATAATTAGCCGAATAATCTATCAAAGCATCAAGCCCATAGTAGCTGATGTAACGACGCAATGTCTGAAAAATAGACTTTCCTCAATCTATAGCCTCAGATGCTTGTCAAATTAAAGTCAATATCACAAGGCTCTAGGGTTCCCTGCAAGCTGTGCACATGCACAAGAATTTCGGAATACGTTCACACACGAAAATCGTAGTGCGGACATGGGTTTGGGCCAGGCCCGTAACCAGGGAGGGGCTCAGGGGGCGAAGCCCCCCTAGAAAAATTTTCGCTCCTCCTGGAAAAATGTGTTGGACATCGTTTAAAACTATTGGACATAGTTCAAAAACTTTGGGCCCCTCTCAGAAAACCCTTCGCCCCTCCTGGTGTCACAAGCTGGTTACGGGCCTGGTTTGGGCTCTGATGAACAGAAAACTGTGTTTGTGCTGAGAAGATATAATATATCTGTTGCCAGCAACTCAAAGCTTTACGTTCCTTCTTGATAACTATCTAGCACTGACTTCCGCAAACTTGTGTATACCTGCCTCGTGCAAAGTGACGGAGAAGAAATTCTCCTGCGATTTGTACGTTATAGTGCCGCAGACAATGAAACGTCTGCCATGTTGAAATTATACGTGTGTGCTTGGGATTACAGTTTGTTTGAAGAGCCGAGCGCCCAAGAGAAGTTGGTGTATCTTAAATATTAAATATCGGTTTTCGTTCTTCGGAAACTGGAGTGGAAGAAATTAGGCCTAGCAGTGGATGCTTGTATTCTTGAAGGGGCCTCTTAGTGCAGTTATTCTTTTTCTGGTGTAAAATTAAATTGTGATTTTTTTGAAAATGAAAATAACACAGTACCAGCAACAAGCTGAGTTTCAGATACTGCTGTAAAACTTTATCGCGTACCCGCGTTCGACGCATAATTTTTTAACGCTTCATCAAGTGTACATGCGACGTTTACTGCCTCAGTTTCTTAGAAATGTTATTGCTTTATGCCAGGGGTGGGGAACCTATTGACTGATAGTCACTATCACGTATATATGACCGATAGTCACTATCACTTGTTGTGAACCTTAACAGAACCAGAGACAGCTTTGACATTAAGGCTTTAATCAACAATTTCGGACTTCGACGGTTGATGCCTATCAACGACAACACTGAAAAGAAATACAATTAACAACTTAATAGGAAAACGAACGAAGAAGCAAAGCAGCAGCATCGAACACCACGCGGAGTAAACTGCCAAAGTCACTGGGCGACACCAAAACGCAAGCGTTCGCAGGAATGTAATTGGCCACCCGGGGGATAATCACGCGTAGAAAGAATAGCACACCTATAGCAGCGCGTAACAGCTCTTAACCATTTACAATCGACCCGGGTGATTTTTGCTCATAAAAATAAATAAAATACATAACGTTTCTTTTCTTACAACATCTGCGGAGGCACAGAACACACAGTTCAGTCGTAAATGTAATTGCCGTAGCGCTGCGGTGGTTGTCTCACGCGAGAGGAACGGCGGAGGCGAAGGCGTGCTCTGACGTACAGGAGGGTCAGAGAACGAGGATTCGGTTAGGTGGTCCGAAAAGCACGTTGCAGTGTGTTCAATTTCAGGCGAGCCTCCACCATCAGGTGCAACACTTTCAGTTTGTTGAGACGGGAGGGGGAGCTCAGGACAGCTGTCACTTTCATCATGCTTTTGGTCAAGGGCGATTGCTTGCTGACCGCTTGGTGCTAAATCAGGGGTCGACAGAGAAGATTCTCGCCGGTCAGGGAACAGGACTCTTGAAAACCGGGGGTTAGCTTCCAGTAGTTGGACTTCTTCAACGAGCGGATCTTGTTTGTTTCTAACATATTTTCGTTCAAACACAGTGGCTCCAGGGGAGACTAACCAGGCGGGCAAGAATTTTCCAAGCGTTTAAAGCCGTGGAAAGCTCGCAAAAAAGCGTTCGTGTGGCGTTGCGTTTGTTGCAGTGCACAAGAGCGGCCTGATGGAATATAAAGCATCGGGCAATACTTCATACCAGCGATTATCGGGGAGATTGTTGCTTTTAAGAAGCAGCTGAACGGTGCGCCAGGTTGTCTGGTTCATTCTTTCACAATGCGAATTTCCTATTGGGTGGTAGGGGTTGGAGGTGCTGATAGCAATGCCGCGAGATTGGAGATAATTCACGACCTCTTTGGATTTCTCGGTCGCTGTGAATACGTGATAGTCACTGTCATGGGCCGCATAAATAGCGGATTATCGCTGGCGGGCTGCAAAAAACAATTTATTTTATCCTAAAATTCTACCTACATCTAATTATAAGGGATAGAGGCTTCTCTTGACATACTATCTAAGTGCCTGCCTATCACAAAACTTCATTCCAACGCGATGTTGTACTCTAAATGGGGTAAGGAAAACTCTGATGCGGGCCGTATCAAATATTCATGAGGGCTGCATTTGCCCGTGGACCGCAGGTTCCCCACCCCTGCTTTATACCGTTATAGATAAATCATCAGCATTTTTAGGCAAGCAGCAAAGTTTTCTAGTCTCTAATGATTGGCGTTTTACGATTATGCTTCGTGCTACACCTACTGAATATTTCACAGTAAAACTTGGCACCTTCCTTGTTGAAATCGTCGCGTTACTGTTTCAAACAGAAACAACTACAGGATTCTTTGGCGCTTTCGGCGAATTTATTACAAAAAAAAGATGGGCGATTTCCTTACCTCTGAGCAATTCTTGATTTTATTATAAAAGAAGGTATATAAAATATTTCACGGGTCAAGCATTCACAACAGGGACCGAATTTGCTAATTTTTGAGGGGACAAACCTTATTGCTTGCGTTTCGAAGACGTCACCATGTTCACCCAGTTGTAGCTCGACCTTTTTGTAAAATTGGCCAAATTGGGGGCACATGACGAATTGATACCTGGCTACGCCCATCGTGGTGGTACAGGAACTAGTAGTGCATACAAGTATACAATGGTGCAATATCTAGCACTTAGCATGAAAACACGTTAATTCTGTGAGCTTAAATAGACACAATTATGCTCAAAAATTGTGATAATCAATCCACACTTGGTCAGTTTCGATAAATATCACGACATAGATCAAATCAAAAATAAAGATAAGATCTTTTGGTATATACGAGCAGTGGAACCAGGCGCGTCGCCAGAAATTTTATTAGGGCTGGGGAAAACAACAAACGAGTCTCAACATATAATTTTGATGCTCCTTGTTTTTAAAGGATCATCCATGAAACGTGCATATTTCTGGCGTTTTCTCCTGAACATTTGTGTTCGGATTTAAGCTGACAAATGAAAAGTTTGCTTTCATTGAATCGACAAGTTTTAAAAGTTTTGGCAGTAAAGTTCCAAGCTTCTAGTTTGGATCTTTACTTTGGTCAATGCTCATAAATCTTTCTTGCAAAAGCGCTAGTAAACCTCTCAATGCCCAACATTGCACTTGAGCAAGTCATCGTGGCCGCCATTACGATTGCGTTTATGCTGTATTTACACGCTTCTGATTGCAAGCTCAAGGATGGATACTAGGGAAGGATAAGGAGGCAGTCGCCTTGGGCCATCTTTTTCAGAGATACCGTGCCCTCCCTTGAGAGCTTTGCACCATTGTTTAGTTAAAAAGGTGACGTACCACTCTAGAGCTACATTTAAAGAAGCTCAGAAGCAAGTCATATGTCTTTCAAAATAAAGCAAAAATTATGGAAGAATGTGCCATAGGAGGCAGCTTTCAATTGTGTAGTTGCAAAACTTTACAAAATTTTGTTCCTTTCGTATGTAACTTATGCTCTTGAATTTAGTTCATAAATTAACATGTGAAACAAATTTAACTCTTTTATCCACGTAATCCCACATCTGCCTTTCGCAATGGCGATGTTTTGGAGCCCTATTCTGCGAGCTTGCCCATAAATTTTAATATGCACCCCTGTGCAAGTTATCTCAGTATCTGTAAGTAATAGCAGTGTCAATTCCCTCAGCCCTTGCAAAATGAAAAGCATCTTGCTACTTACGTTAGATTTTGCCGTTGACTCTTTTCGTTGCAGTTAAATGATTTAAAATTATTCACTGTAGGATAGGGCAGGGTTTTTTAAGGTGTTTTAGGGACCCGATTCGGATCCCTAGAATCGAAAATCGGGTCCCTAGAATCAGAAACTTATCATCGGGTCCCTTGAATCAGAGAAAAGCACCGGGTCCCTGGAATCAGAGAAATCGGGTCCCTACAAGTCCATACCTGGCACCTAACATTTTCCTATAAAAAAAACCTGGGATAGGGTGTCAATTAACATCAGAAAGTTGAAACACTGAGCTTATGAAGAGTACGTCGGAGTCTAATATCTTGACAAGACTGATTTTTACTTGCCGGCAAGGTAAATGGAAATCATTGATGAAAACGTTTACGCTCCACATAATTGTGATTGAACCGCCGCAATACACGTCATCACAAATATATATCTAGAATGAATGCTAGCTGCTAGACAGTTACTATGGCGCAATGAAGAAGACTTTGAAATTGAATCGCTTCTTAGCCAAAGGTTGAGCTTCAAGACATAAAATTTATATCACCGCCATATTCCCGCATCTAGTTTCAGAACTGTGCCATAACAAAAATCTACGCTATTGATTTAAGGCTACGCTGACACTGGAAACAAGGATAGGTTATATTTGTAACATCCACGGTTATCAGAGAGAAATTTGCGATGGTCTTGACATGAAGCTTACATAACCATCAGGTGGGATACAGCAAGCTGGTGCGCCAAAAACAGCTGCGAAAAGCGTTACTCCAATTGTTTTTACTTGCGGCCATTGATCATGATTACAAAAGATCAGATACAAGTTTGTGTTCGACTAAAAGCTGAAATAGGATAGGTTCCTTGAGGCAGTTTCGTTGATTTGCACTAAAGTATTTCTTTGGCTTATACTTCAAATATTTTATTAACTTGAAAACTTTGGAATTGATGGGTAGCATTGCCCCGTTGTCCCTCATAACTACGCGCCTGGTGGCAACCGGATTCTGATTGTAGGCTACAGAACAGCGCAGGAATTCTTGATAGAGCGAAGTTCATGTTCACACCGATTCGGTAATTCAAATTAACTAACGCAATTTTCAACGATCATGACAATTCAGTTTACATTGGTAATCTGTATATTGTGTTTGCAAACAATCCAGTGATAGCGTTCATTTTCCTCATTTATGCCCTGGTTTTATGCTGGGGAAACGTTTCCAACAGTAAATGTAACCATGAAATTTGCACAACTACATTACTTTTCATCACAAAATGTTGAGAGGGACAAAAGATATTGTGTCCCCCACTGTCCAAAAGTTGGGGGGACATGTCCCCCCCGTCCCCCATAAACTCGGTCCCTGATTCACAAACTAGCTAAAAGAAATGCAAACTGCAAATTGATCAGCTCAGTCGCGTGCGAATGTGTAAAACCAAAAGTTAGACCAAAGATTTGCGTGCCGTTATTTGCGCATGCTGTATGAGCAGGCTATCAAATGCCAAACAGCAATCGTTTGAAACGCTATATTTAAAATACTTCCCGTATGCCTCAGTGTAACTCGCGGCACTGGTGATAACCCAGAAGTAAAAATAACGGAGACATCGATCAGTCATAAAGCTGCACTCGAGAACTGAAAACGCTTACGTACGTTTTTCTCATGTTTTTTTACTTCGCAATACTTTGCTGAACAAGTTGGTGGAAGATTGCGAATTTCATAAATTGGTTGTGAAAAACTAGTGATGACCCTTTCATCTGTTTAGTTCGGTGGTTCTCAAAGTTTTTTTCATATTCTCCCTTACAAACCCAAACACTGTCAGTTCCTCCCCAACAAAGATCACAAAAAAGATAATTGCAAAAATTTCACGCTACTTACTGCGAAGAAAATATAGACGATTATGAACCAAACAGACTTTTTTGAAAACGTCACTGCAGTTGAAGCAGCTTGTACTTACGTTTGTAGACATTCCCCTCTAAGCCAGTGATTCTCAACTACTGTTTTGAAAGCCGCATGCGCAGACCCGCAGCCAGGTTTTGAGGTTTGGGGGGCAAACTGCATTTTTAGGGTGCAAGATTTTTGTTTGTTTTAATAAACATTTCTGGGCACAGCAAAATTTGGGGAGTAACAAAAAAATTTGGGGGCTATTGTCCCGGAATGCCCCCCGCGGCTACAGGCCTGGGCATGCAGCTCCCCAGCACTCTTTGTGCGGCTCTCAGCAGTCTTTCAATGAAACCTCTAATATTTTGTATAACACAATGGTTCTCTATTTCACACATTATTGTTTTCAATTGTCTTGTGCCTCAAATTGAATGGAATTTGAATTAAATTAGGTACATAAAACTAAGAGAATATACCAAACATTTTTGAGTAATTTAATCTGGTGTTTTTGTGCAAGCAACCTTCTTACCATGAGGAAATCAGCGAAAAACAACTATAACAGGTACAGACGATTAAGAGAACAGTTACTAGCAGAAACGTAACTAAAGATAGCGGTAATATAAACAATTTCTGGAAAGGCAGTCGCTGGTTTTGCCGTCAACACTTGAGGACCTTTTTTTTATTTCTTACCACCAGAATCAAGAAAATGGCTGTTTGGAAAACTACATTTGTGTCCGAGCATTTCAACACAGACAACTCCCAATTGACCAAGTGTTTTGCACTCGTTGCATACTTTGCCGATTGCAGCCTTGGCGATTCCAGCTAACAGCGCTGCCCGGGCCAACCATGCAAAAAGCGCAAAAGGCATAGTTGATTCTCATGTGTTCTTTCAAACATGCACACATTTGCATTACCACAAATGCAAAAATGTGTTTAAAAACCCTTTGTTCAAAGAAATAGTATGACTTCTAGCAAGAAATTTACATTTGACCTTTTATAAATAGCTGAATGCTTCTGATTTCTTATCTTTTGCACTCGTAACATGCAGTGATTAATCCCAAAGTAAAGCACAATTTGAAATACAAAGCTTAGGAGAAAATAAGACTGGTTACTGTGCTGAAAACATATTTTCTTCCACAGATGAACACCTCGAGGAAGGTCCACATTTGTTTACATTGATTTTTATACCTTCCTGATAATGTACTGCTTTGCAAAGCAATGCTAGTTCGCTACCAATTATTTATAACTTTCATGTTATGCTACTGCTTGTAAACGTAATGTTTCCTAGTGAACTTTGCCAGTAATCTAGTAAACCTTGCTAGCAGGGGCGGAGCCAGACATTTTCATTTGGGGGGCCACTAGAGGGGCCAGTTTTGCAACAAGGGGAGCTGTCAATGGTCTGTGTAGGACTTTCAGAAAGAGACCTACAGAAAGAGACCTAATTTTGGGGGGGCCACTGGGG
>JGI24021J15306_10000433_pt1 | contig 31229 bp, 18 predicted proteins | sample Ectturendosymbi1_FD_15306 | JGI IMG/M metagenome (IMG submission 15306)
TTTTACTAACTTACATCATAACTTTTGAACCCGAAACCCCAGCAGGTCATCCAAAGTATCAAAAGACTCAGATTGTAGCCTAGTTTCCAATAAAACCTTAAGCAAAATACTACCACCTAACGGTTGGTGCCCAGGGCCAGGCAAAGTAGGCCAAGGTGGCCTAAAAGTCCTCCACTTATGACGTCACTCACAAAAAACCCGCATACCCCAAGCAAAAAATTGCTGTGTCTTTTGAGACTTTTACCGGGTCTGTAGAGCATACTGGACCAGAGAAATTCCTGCGCAAAGCCACATGCGTTTAGGCGTTTTTTTCGAAAATCCCCGAAAGCAGCCAGACGCCAAAGTGTTAACACTAGGTTTACCACTATTTTTCTATCCTGTCATTTACCAAGGTGTAGAAAATGACACCAAAGCATTAAAAGCCACAGAAAGAAAACAATGCTGAATATTCTACATTCCACACAAATCTATCCACACTGACTATGCTTTCAATAAATTTGGTGTTGAAGTAAATGCCTTGCCATATAATACTTAGATGATAGAACATGTATGACTAACTCTGGAAGATAAGCAACTAGAAAATGTAATTAGTAAGATTTCGGGAGACAGAAGCACATATTTCTAATGCAATACTGAAACTCGTCTGGCACAAGAATGTAAATCACAGGGATACCATCAACATAACCACATTTACTGAATTTTTGAGAAGAAAACTGCAAACTTTTTTCCTTATTTTCCAAACCTCAGTGCTTCAAACATGAATAGCTTTGGACACTGCATTTTACATAAGTTTTTTTGGAAAGTTACCAGAACATAATGCCACCAGTTGGTTTCTTGCAAGTGATGCACACTTTTGTATCCTGTTCCAGGACATTTTCTACATTTTCAAAGGAAATTTAAGCTGATGGAAAAGTAAATGTCTATATTGAATGTGAATGTCTCTAAGTGAATGTGAATGTCTTAGAGTGTAGTCTAGTTTCCAATAAAAACTTGAGTGAAATACTACCATGTAGTGGTTTGGGCACAGGGCCAGATAAAGTGGACCAAAAAGGTTTGAAAGTACTCATGACATCGCTCACAAAAAAACAAAAAACAAAAAATTTTTTCATTGCAAACTCGAAGACCTGCCAAGTCTTTTAACGGTTTGAAGTTTTGATAAGCTCTGTAGCACAACCGCTTAGTGAGTTGTGCAGTTGCTAAGACACATGAAAACTGCTGATTTAGGCTGAAACCTAGTGGCAGCAAAGGTGTTAGTTAAATAAGTTGTTGCCCTAACTAGAGCCAATCAAAAGCTCAAGACTTCAAGAGACTCAGATTATAGCTTACTGTGAGTCAAAAAATTCCCTCTTGCAGTTGGAGCACAAGGCCCAATGACTTTGGCCAAAAAGGTCTAAACCTACATCACTTACAATGTCACCCTCAAAAACCTGAAGTCCAAAATTTCCAATTTAAAAAAAAAATCCAAACTAGAAGACTCGCTGCATGTTTTGAGAGTTTGAACAGCTCTCTAGCACAATTGACTGGCAAGTTAGAGAGTTGCTAAGTGATGCTAGAAACAGGGTTCATGTGAATTGTCCCGGCTCCGAAGGTGTTAAGGGGAGAATGTGAGTCTTTTGTCATGTGCTTATCCCCACTGCTTAAAGAAAGCAAAGATCTTACTAGATACATCTAATTCTTCTTCTGAATCTTCCATTGCCGGTTTTTCTGAGTATTCAGTAACTGCTTACTACCTTAACTAAAATTGGTAAAAATCTGAAATTGAGTGCTAATTCGTATTAATCAAAGATTATAAGCAACTGGCCTACCTTTTCAAGATTTTCATAGTGCTGGTATGCAATATGAAAGTATAATATCATACTTTTTGTCAAATTAGGAGAACTGACTGGAATCAAGTGTAACAGTAGCTTACCTGTTTAATTTAGAATGGACAAATCTCACAACCTGTCATATCAAGCAATTCTGCACAGCTGCTGATAACATACCATTGCAAAATTGCAATGAAAAAAAATACAACGTAGTCACTACATAAAATGCAATAATAATTAGAGGTTTATAATAGTTGCAGTACATAGTTACACAGGTGCGATGCTTATGGTATGGTAAATTTAAATTATTTTGTGGCCCAGAGTGGAAGGTCCTACAACCAAAATTTGGGTCACGACTCACGATTTGCAGACCCCTAGTCTAAACGATGTGGAAAAATCCTGGGCAATAATGGGAACTGCAAGTAATAGAACACAATGGGAAAAACCATCATAGCACATCGAGGGCTGGATCTGCCATAGCACATCAAGGGCTGGATCAGCCATAATACCGAAAGAGTCTAAACGACCACTACCTGAACACTTGTACAATGGTGTCTCCAATATATTTGAAGTTAAATGTGACATACAACAATGAAGTCTAGAAAAAATAATGTGTTTGCTACCAAATTCCACCATTAAACTCTAAGTTTGTTGTTAACACTAGAAGCCCTGAAAAGTTTTTCTACCATAAGGACGGGTGCGGTCAATTTTGAACTTTGATTTATAAAACCATTTTAAACGTTATCTTTCAATTTACTTCATGTATTGCATTGAAACAAGCCCGTCAATCATCTCTGCATGTTTTCGTAAGGTGAAAAATACACCAAAAATGAAAATTCTTAATGAAAATACTTTATAGAACTTAGTATAGTTTTTGCATGTCGCAGCTTTTGCTTTTTCGGATGTGTGTTTTCCACAATAGAGATTCTTGCAGTTTTGGCAGATCATAAGAAGCTAGATTTATTTTTGCATGGCACAATCTGGTAATTTTTTCTTTTACAAGCTTGGTGTTAAACAGAGGGGTAAAAAATAAAAGAGATCAATTAGTTGTCACAAAAGTGAAACAAAATTGCATCAATCATATTTTTGAGAAGTAATATGAATTTTAGGAAAAGTTAATAAATCTTAAACTCATTGGATGTGTGAATATTGCAAAAATTGAAATAATAGCTCATTTGTTATATATTGAAAAGGACACCTCGGTAAGTCAAGTGTTAACACCTTTGGAGCCGGTAGACCTGTATGAGCCACTTTTCTTGTGTCACTGTAAACCACCATAACTCGCCAGCAGGTTGAACTAGAGAGCTGTTCAAACCATCTGAAGATGTGGGAAGTCTTCTAGTTTAGATTCAAGAAAAATTTGGGGAGTTCGGATTTTGGGTGTTTTGTGGGTGACATCATAATAGGGTGATGGTTCACACATAATTGGTTGAGCTCATTGGGCCCTGAACGCCAACGCAAATAACCAATTTTTTGACTCAAGTTCATAGTGGCAACTAGACTATAATGCAAATCTTTGGAGCCTTTGATTGGCCACCTAGTGTTTCTGGTTAAAAGCTATGGCCAAAAAGTCACTTTTTTGTATAAAGCCACTTTTTTAAAATTTTGAGCAAATATTTGAAGCTGTTTGCTTAATTCAGTGCTTCTAAACTCCTGTGTTGCAACCCAAACTTGGGTCTCTGTTTGATTTTGGTGGGTTGCCATAAATTGTAATTATCATTATTCAATTTCACAGATATGTCATGAAGTGCTGTTGATCAACTAATTGCTACTATAACTATTGTCATTGTGATATCACAGGGTTGCCAGACATCTCTTGAGAAAAAAAGCCAAACCATGTCTGAAAAAAAGCCAAACCGGGTAAAAAAGCCAAATTGTTAAATAAACATGAAATTTAAAATTATTTATTAGTTGTAGGACATTTTAGAAGAATAAAGTTGTAGCATTACCTCTACACTCTACAGGAATTCCAAATCTTCGTCTTTCACATTTTCTACAGTGTTTCCATTTAAACCTTTGGTTTTATGGTTGGCCAATTGTGCTACAATTTTATTCTTTCATGGATTTCCAAATAACTTTTGAGAAAATACACCAAGCGTAATAACACTTTCAGCAAGACATTTGAAAAGCCAAAACACCAGTCTGATAATATGTGCCAACTGCCTCGAAAAAAGCCAAATATTGAAAAGAATAAGCCAAAAAGCCAAACAATTTTTTTTGACGCCAAGTGTTTAAAAAAAGCCAAATTTGTTAATTGGCGCCAAAAAAGCCAATCTGGCAACCCTGTGATATCACAATGCTTGCACATGATATTCTTGGCTGGCAGTTGCGATCGGCTGGTTTCGGTCATTAAAAATTGTTTTGACCTCAGATTTGAAATGGTTTGATAAGGTGGATTGCTGGAGGTATCTTTTCTGCATAATATTTGTGTCATCTCTGTAAAAGGTTAAGAATCACTGGTTTGATTTATGAACTTGGATGTATATAGGCATCATGAAGATCACATGTTACATAAAAATGAGATGCTACTAATCACTGGCTGAGTTTGGAATGATAGAATACAGTAATGTCATTAAGGATTAATGTATTTTTTGCCAGTTCTGTGTTCCAAAAATTTAAATAATGAATGCACTAAGTATTTGTATTCTCTACGATTATTGTTTTATGCCTTCTAATTCCAACTTTAATAAAGTCAATAAAGTTGTTCTGAGCAAAATACAATAAACATAAAACTACAGATTTTATGAAAATGTTACACACACCATACACGTTTATACAGACTAACGTTTTCAGTTCTTAAGGGAAATCAAGGTAGCATTGGTTGTATTACCAAGATTCCTGTTATTTCATTTTCAAAATCTTGTGTAGGACAGGGGTTCCCAACCTTTCTATGACCATGTGCCTTTTTAACATTTCAACAGATGAGCATGACGGCTGAGTAGCTAACAAAAATCACTGAATTTTTCATAGGAATTTTTGATTTTTAGAACTATAAAGATCACCTCCGATTTTGTCTCAAAGTTGCAAGGGGTACATTTACCCCAGGTTGGGAAACCCTGGTGTAGGATAAACTTTGTGTAAAAATGGTATGAAAGGCTTTTTGATGCCTTGCACACATCAGTGTTCATTTGAAATTTGACATAAGTTATAGCTACCTTGTAAAAAGTTGTGACCAATTTTTGCTGCAAATTTTGTATTGACAAAAGAGGTGCAATAACTCTGTTTCCTGAAATTTTACAGTATTTGGTGTATAGCAAAGACTATTATAATGGTCTGACATGATACAAAGTAAAATTAATTTTATTTGTGTCAGAACATTGCAATGTTTCCTGGCCTTTAAAATGGTTGTGAATTTAACAGAATTGACTGTTTAACTCCTACAAAACCTTGAGTTAAGGATTTAATATGACCCCAGGTTGGGAACAAAGGTACAGCATATCAAGTATACTAAATGCTGACCAGATAATTCATGAGTCAGCAAATGGCAACATGCTAAAAATGTCATATGTCCAAAAGTAATCTGAACATGTGCATTTCACCTTCTTTGTCAACTCCTTATGCATGCAATTCCTTGCTAGTAGCATATCTTGTTTAGGGTACATTTTTATATGTTAATATTTGCAATTTACGTGTTTCGACCATATTGCCATCTTGTAGATTTAGTTCCGCAAATTCTTTTATCTCTGCAATTCCGAGTATTGTGCAAACTGAAGATTGAAAGTGCATTCGGTGGTCATTTTTTGGTCGTCAATTTTTTTGGCTTATCATGATGCTTACATAAACTAAGATTAACTGCTACTTATGGTTCACTCGTTTTATACTNTATGGTCAAATCGTTAAAATATGCTATATTCTCAATAACAAACTTTTATAACCTACAGATCACTCGCCTGTCGCATTTTGATTATGTTAAAGGAGAAGATCTTGACAAAATTGGTTTGGGCAAGCCAGCACAAAGAAGATTGTGGGATGCTGTGAAAAAAGCTAAAGCTTCTCAGAAAAAATCATGGTTCAACAGAAAGGTATTTAAATTTAATTTAATTTTATTTAGTTTGTTATTTACGGTACTCCGTTATTTTTTTCTTTGCAACAAATAAAGGACAAGGAAGTGCGCTGCATGCAAATTCTACTTTGCAACGTACAGATATGCTATTTTACTACTTGCTGCCGTAAGCAAGTGTTTCTGCTATTCCTAATGTTGTGACAGCGCTTGGTTAACTTTTCTGCATTTATAAGTTTTCGCTGGTTGATCTATACGTTTTTGGCTTAAGAAAATTTCTAATTGATGATGTAAAAAAAACGGTGCACAATCTTAAAAGCATTTTAAAAAAGTTTGAACCATTTGGAATAGTACCTCTGGTGTTTTCAGAAAGTGGGTGCTGAGGAAAGTTCCGCGGAAAGTAGCTCACGGCTTGTTCCTGGGTTCGGTCTGACCTGTTTCATCAGCGAAAAAGAGATAACGTTGCAAGAAAAGCTTGGTGACGGGTCCTTTGGAGTGGTGCGGAAAGGAGAATGGACTCCCCCAAGCGGTGCTACCGTGAGTAATTCCAACAGGTCATGGAAAGCTCGAAATCAACTTGAATAACTGCTAAACACACTCGTTTTCTAAAAGTGAGGATTGAATAAGACATTCAGCATTGTGCGTTGTAGAAAAATATAATTTAGGTAGAATGTTACGTGTTTTCATATTTAAAGCGAGCACAAGATGGGTTTCGTGATCCCTCGTTGGCAGTTCTTGCCTTTCATGATGAGCGTGTGTACTTGTCGCTGCATGTTGCAGTTTTCAGTTTCGCTATTGTTTTACAGATAAAAGTCGCTGTTAAATGTTTGAAACGTGACATGCTGAACGACTCTATGGTTTTCGACGATTTTATCAAAGAGGTCAACACGATGCACATGCTCGATCATCCTAACCTTATTCGTTTGTACGGAGTTGTTATTTCGTCCCCCATGAAGATGGTAATCATTTGCATGCGCGGGTGTCTCGTGTTACGTTGCATGCTTGTCATAAAACAATTAAATGGGGTGATATCATCAAAAAAGCTTTATTTTGAAATTAACGGTCAAGCAACTTATTGACCGTGTCTTATTTCGTCATTCGTCGCCATTCTTCTGAATCGCTGAAAAAAATTTCGCGCTTAAATGGAACGAATGACCACATGTTGCATGGTACGGTTTGGTTGTGAAATGTAATCTTGTAAATTGGCCACCCAGAATGAACAGTATCAAAGGAATGAAAATTGGTTATTGAAGAACAAAAAAATGTTTTTCAAATCTTCACGAAAAACGTGGTCGTGGCGAAATGCTAACAGCCTAGAGCTGCTAAGCTGTTCGTGTTTTACGGTATAGCAACGGTTTTTCTAGCCACCTATTTCTCGAATTCTCTTGTTCCATTCAGCTTATTGTGGTCTTAATGTGGGTTTTTGTGTCTGTTTTTCTGCAGGTTACCGAACTTGCTCCTTTGGGATCACTTTTGGACCGCTTGCGCAAGTTCGACTCGCACATCATATTCACATTGTGTGAATGGGCGGTGCAGGTCGCAGTCGGCATGGCGTATCTTGAGCACAAGCACTTCATTCACCGCGACCTTGCCGCACGAAATATCCTGCTTGCTTCTGTTGAGCGGGTATATAGCAAAAGATTTAGTTATGTTGCTTCTGCTGAAACTTTCTCGATTTTGCTGGACGAGGAGACGAGTGGCTCTGAATCGGTGAAATGTTTTAGTTCGTTGCTACTCTGGCCGGGCTCGCAATTTGGTAGATTTGCAGAGCCTCGGGCGATGTAGCGCATAGGGCGTGTGTGTGACGGAAGATCTGTTTCCACTCATTTTGTGATAACGTCTATTTGAACATGATCAGCTGAACGCTCCATATCTGGCGCACTTGCTTGGTAGCATGCTGAAGTATCGGGGTGAACGTTCCGTAGTTCTTGTTTATAAGAGCGATTGTCGCCCACGGTGTAGTTCTGGCGAATGTGTTGCAGAAAACGTCTGTAAACGTGCCTCGAACCATATGTCCAGATTAAAAGGGCGTGTGTTGAAGTTGTCGTATGACCTAGGCGCCAGTTGCACCTCCTCATTTATTCGACTGTGTCTTAAGGGCTTGTGTCTCATGCTATATAGCACGTCGACGATGCTTACTGTGTAGGTCAAGATCGGCGATTTCGGCCTGATGAGGGCTCTCGATACGAAAGATGATCACTATGTTATGAGGGAACAGCGAAAAGTGCCGTTTGCCTGGTACGGGTTGTTGTTATATTTAACTATCCCATGGCTGAAGCGAAATGGTGCTTTTCGCTTGACAACGTTTGTCGTCGTGAAAAGCGATGCAGAGGCAACATTTGCGTAAGGGTGGCTGTTGAATAGGTTGGCTGGATATTTTTCTTTCTCAGCTGCCAATAACTTTTATTCATCTTTTTTTGTCGCCATACTGGTACCGCGACAAACGTGCATTTTAAAATCAATCAATGATTAGCTTATGGACCTTACAGAGAAACTGAATTCAAGTGCTGATATCGTTAGTTTCCAATTTCGTTTTGAAGTAGCTGACAGGTTGAGCAATGACAGTTTTTGCCATCTAACTGACCTGACTTGTTAGATCTTGACTTATCTACAGATGCCTGTTTCGTTGCGAAGTGTGTTTGCGCCCTGAATTCAACTTTGAAACTCGAAAAAGTTTGGTGTTGTTTGTTTTGTATATTTTCAAATGTACCAAAGAAGGGTAGAGTATCCTTCCGATCGGGAAATTTGTTTGCGGCAGTTTAGTTCTCAACACTTGTGGTGGTTCAGTTCGGGCCCAATTTCGTGCCTTGTCTTGGCCTGAAGTTTTGAACGCGATTACGATTTTGCACTGGAAACATTTGCAATTTCCACTTGTTTCCCTGATCTTCGAAGGTAAGTGGTAAAGTGAATATCTTAATGCAGCGAAAGCTACTGTGCACCGCAGGTTTAATTTGACGCCAAAAGCGATACAAAAGCAAAACTTGCTGCGTTGGATGTTTTTGCACTGAAAAATGTGTAAATCATTACTTTGGCCTGCAGAAATTTCTGCTGGTCTCCACCTCACACATTCAATCCAGGTCCTGGTCATGGTCTTGCGATCTCGATCAAGTTGGTTCGTTTCGATTGTAAACTACTTGCATATTCACGCGATATTTTGTCAGGTGCGCGCCCGAATCACTGAAGATGCGACAGTTCTCCCACGCCAGCGATGTGTGGATGTTTGGGGTCACCATGTGGGAGATGTTTACGTTCGGCCAAGAACCCTGGCTTAGTTACAATGGAGCCCAGGTGATAAATATTTTCTCTGCTTGCGCATTGGTGGGTGTGTAGAGAGGTGATGAAGTACTTTTATAAAACGCTGGTTTTCGTTTTGCAAGGTACATTGTTACCGTCGCATAGTCTAACACAGCGATGTCCAACTGAGACTGCTTACTGAGACAAAAATTATGTCAATAACTTAACCAAGGCCGCAGGTTGAATGACATAGTAATGAAGGCCGCACATTCAATTACTTACTGTAATCTTAGACAACTAAATTTAGTTTAAGCTAATGTACTGAAACCGTTCAAATCTTAACCGCAATGGTAACGACTGTTTGGCACCTTTAACCACTCCGTGAGTGTGATTTCATAGACAAGTTTAGTGCCAGTTCAAAAAGGGTAGAAATCAGAAAACTAAGTAAAAGTTTTGCACTGAGGTGTCAGTGGAGATGTGAAAATCTCCCAGCACTTAGTACATACATGATAAAATGGCACTGAGGACCACCTCCATCAAAAACGTCAAATCTAAGATTATCAGAATAAAGACAGGTTGTCAATGGGTAGGCTGCTTATATTACAGCGAAAATCGAAACAGGGCCGCACAAAACATTCGACTGGGCAGCGGGTTGGACATAGCTGGTCCGGCCGCTACATCTTCGAATCATTTGCATTCCTCAGAATTTTTACATGATTTTTTCACATCAGTCAACGTAAATTCGACCAGTTTGAGGTGTTATTGGAGTGAGTGCAATGAAGGGTAGGTGTCCTGTGAGGACCACGCAAGGGGAAGTAGGACACAATTTGACGACCGTAATTCGTCAAAATTGCTTAGCAAAAAAATTGAAACGATTTTTAGTGGACGTTGCAGGAGACATTCAACGTTGCTGTTTTCTGCAGCTGCTAGTCTGGCAGATATGTGAAAGAATTGTTCAGGCTGGGTGAAGAGAATTATCTTGGGCGGCGAGTTAGACTTTACCCTTACAACGGTCTTACGGCCTCCGCCCTCCAGTAGAGCATATGTATGATTTAAATCAGGGTCATCTCTTCAGCATAACACGTTTGAAGTGGATGAAACGCTTTCAGATAATTATGTAGTGCTTATTATGACGGTAGTTGAGAGTTGTTCATCTCAATGTGGCATTTTTGAAAGCAAAAAATTACGCAAATCGTTCCAACTATTGCCAGTCCAGAAGTGCATTTAGCGCAAGCAAGTTTCACTGGTTAGGTTTCTCAGTCACCCCTATACTGACAAAAAGCAGTACTCCAGACTGACGTGCAGACTGACTCCGGACTTGCAGCGACCTCTGCGGCCTTTTTTCTATCCACAGCATTGCAACTTTTGAGAGCTGGCCTCAGGAACGGTGGTCTACAGTGGTTTCTATTCTACAATGTAGGGCAGGAGTGGCATTAAAGGCTTGCCCCCTGATGTAGCCAGCTTGATAGGCCGCCGTCTTTGCATGCTGCACTAGCGCAGCTTTGTTAACTTGGAGGTAGAGATTCCGATGACTTGCCCCGCTTAATGAAGAGATGCTGGCGGTCTTCATCACTGTGACCATCTCATTTGTCCGACAATACGAGAAGACCGCATAACGCTCCTACACGGCCATGGCTTCATCATCTGTTTCTCCAGGAGTATCGCCGGACATGCGAAGCGTAACTGTAACATCGCCGAATGCATTCTACGTCTGTCATGCCAGCTTCTTCCCTCTTTTAGCAAAAGATGAAAGATTATCGCATCCTGTGTAAGCGTGGAACGTAGACAGAGCTATAGCTTTTTAAACACCAATAGAAACTACCATTTTGCGCACAGGTATGTATTTGAAAGTACTGGTCGGTCGCGAAAGTAACCCAAAGATGCTGGAAGCGTACCCTGAGCATCGCAGAGACTGACAGGACCACTGGATCTGTGTCCACTGTTCGTAGGAAATTCTTCTGGCAACCTTGTTTGACAATATCGCCAGTGTGCCACAGCATTTTTGTATCAGCGTCTTCATGAGTACATGGAAACAGGCCGAAGTGACGCTGTCATTTGGTATGTTGCAAAGAATATCGTCACCTAAGGTGGTAACAAGCTCTTTTCCATCTGGTAGATGTTGCATTCTCACCGTGTATCTATTCAGAAATGTAAGCAGTTTCTACTTGTTTGCAGCAAGTCTGAGAAACTGCTGTAAATTGCCAGGTAAATTATTACTCCCTTCAAACCTGCATCTGATCCTCTTTCCAGGCGTTTTCTGATTTCATTCTTAAGGTACTAGTCCCACACACTACAACCGGTCTGCTCGCTCCAGCTTCTTCTCAGTGTATGGTAAGCACACTTTTGTTGCGTAAGCAACTGGCTTCAGCATTTAGACAAACGGAGCACCATCCAGGATTATCACGTCAAAATCCGGGGCATCACTGCGACACACCACTGCTAGTGAGGCAGTCAAGAATATCTGACTTCTTGCTCTGACGCAACTTGCCATCCTGAAGCAGTGAAGACGGGCATCTCTGGTTCTCGCCTGAAGAATTCATCAAGATCGCCATCTCGTGACAGACAACGCATATAAAGTCGGGAAGAGAGCCGTCGCTCTTAAGAGATTGTAACTTTGATTTGTTGTTTGCAGGAGGTTGCCCAAACAGCTGGAGTTGTTCTTTTTGAACGGGTCATCAAGAGGCTTACTAACATTCACCAGGCGCCCCTCAATGAATACCGATACTCGAACTTCTTGACCTGCTGCAGTGGCTGAGAAGTTGCAGTTTACACAGACGTGGGTTTATGGAGAGACATAATACCTCGGTCTTGATAGCGCTAATTTTTATTCCAGGTTTGATGGCACACAGCTGCAACAGTGACACCTTCGTCGACTCGGCTGCATCTGTTTATCCAATTCATATAGACCAGGGGTTCCCAACTTGGGTACATGTACCCCTGGGGTACATTTGCCCATCTGAAGGGTACATTTAAGGTTAGCAGTAGAAGGGAAAAAATATATTTATGTATTATTGATTTCCAAATATTTATACATGTAGTAGTGAATATTATTTTCAAAAGTGTTATATGCTTATTGTTAAATATACTGTATAATTATTAGCATGGCCGTAGTCAGGTTCCAATTTTTACGGAGGAGAATATGTTTAAGTACTTTCCCAGTATTTTGTGTAATGTAGTTTATGGGCGCCCAGCGTCCTGCCCTAGTTTAATCTTGGCTGAGCAAATCAAATACAAACTGAAACTAGGTCATGCTTGCAGTTTGCACTTGAAAAAAAACTTATGAAATACTGCACAGAACATAGTGCAAAACACTTACACTACAAAAACATTACAACACAATTCTTCTGTGCCCGGATACATCAAACCGCTTGATAGTGTTGTCTCGGTTCACATTAAGACCTCAATGTATATGTATGTGAAGCCAGGCCATTGAGCCGGTTTTGCGAGATTGCCATCATCAGCCAAGTCGTTAGGCGCCTCAAAGCAGAAAAGGCTCATTCATAGGAGCATGAGCTAACTGGCATTGTTAGGAGAGTTTTGGACATGTGTTTTATGTTTGGAAAGAAATCTCAGTTTATTGCTGCCATCGACTGCGTCAATATGTTGAAATTCATCTCATGATCTTCAATCTTCTGCTTCCATTTTTCAACTTCTTGCATCGAAGATCAACATATCGTGCCACACCACAGACCCGAGCACAGATTCGTTCAGTTTATGAATATTGTAGTCTAGGACATGAAATAGGAAACTTGAAGGATAGGGATTACTTCATTTGGGAAGTGTCGCTCGATGTTGCTAGTGATGTGATTAATAAATGGGTAAAACACATTCCTTCGGAAGTATGCCTCTGTCGTATCAGCTTCACCAGTTGCCCTACTCTTCTGGTGATTAGAGGAGGTTGAGCGCGGTCTTCTCGAGTGACACGTTGACTGTTTCAGCAGTTGGCCACAGCGCACTTGCATAAATCATAATGCACAGCTTCAGTTCTTTGTTTGCTGATGACAATCTTTCTGCGATTAGCGTCAGCCTGAACGAGATCACAACTAGATTTTTGTAATTCGAAGGATAGTGGTTTCACAAAGCCGATGTGCTGTATGACCACTGTCACGATGACAACTCAAAACTTTCCATGCATTTTGCAAAACCTGCAGCTTTTGTGCGAGTATCTTCAGTTGATTCTTCCATTTTTGACAAGAGTCTCACGGATTATCTTGTACATTGTCAACAAGACATTGAGGGAGATGGGCCTCAATCCTCAGCGGGCATCAGAAACCCCACGTAAGCAATTAAATAAACGTTTGATCGGAGTTGAAACACATAAATCCGTTCATCTCTGGGGTAGGGATGGCAACACAAGGTAGCTGCAGTGCTGCTCTTTTTGAAATAGCCACGCAATGAAATATGATTTAACATTGCAAAAAGATTTTGTGGCAGAATTACAGAAAGGTTTACCGAGGCAAGTGCCTCATTTGCCTCAGTGTAGCTACGGCCTAAATTAGTCATGATAAAATAATGGAGAAAGAGTCGATCAACTTTTAATAGAACTTTCAGATTAAGTTCTATTAAAAATTCAGTGGATTTTTGTTATTTTACTCAGCCTACTTGTCATAAGAACTTTTAGGGGTACATGCTCATATGTCGAAATGCTGAAGAGGTACATGGTCAGAGAAAGAATGGAACCCCTTCATGTAGACTGCAGATGAGTGAGACAGTACACTCCCTTGTCGAAGTCCAACGCTCTTTACGAACGGTTTTGACATGATGCTGTTGGCACGGACACAAACTTGTGAGCAGTAATACAGTGCCTTAACGGACAGTTGCTGTCAACATCGCACTCCTGCAAAACACCCCAAACCTGCTGTCGAAGGGCTCGATTAAATACGTTTTTGAGGTCGGCCGAACAAGTGCAGATAACTTTGGCATACAACCTAAAACTATCGAAGATTTGTTGGGAGTTAAATTTTGGCTTCTAATGCTCCAGTACAGATGAAAACAGCGTTGCGTAATCTTCAGCTTAAGTTTTATTATATTGCGGAATCTCTTTGATATGAAAGTGACTGTGTTCACAAGATCTTTAAAAGACTACCTCATGCAAGGTATGTCTTCCTCATTGCTGAGTAGGACATCTTTTCGTCTTTGATATATTCAGGTGTGTTAGTTAGCCACGGAGACGCCGGACGGTTTGCCACAACACTTGCTTGCTTGCCAGTATTCGAATCCAGTTCATGTTCAACATTCTCCCAAGGTCGCATTTTTGACTTTTTTACCACATGGCCAATTTCTTTGCTAAAGTAGCATCTTTTACCTCCGGGTTCCAACAAGGGATTACTTTTTTACTATTATTCGCCACAACGAGTCGTTACCGGTCACAAACCCGAGTAGCTGATGAAATGACATCTGCCCATTATATAAGGGGTTGCTCAAAATCGTTTTGGTATTGTTGGTTTCATAACAACGATCAATTTAGGCAGCTAAACGAAAAATTTGTAGACCTGTTGTCTTTTGGAAAGTGCTGTTTAAGCTTTTTTTCCGATTCCACAGTAGGAGAAAAAACATTACCGCTCTTTGAAATGATTGGCGGGCCAATGTTTTCGCCATTTTCAAATGAAAGTGTGCCCGTACTTCGTCAATAACGCCGGAAAAGAGTTTTGACGAAACCGTGACAACCCCGCTACTGCCCATGATACGATACTTTGTGACGCGATTTGTGTGTCAAAATATATTTCATGACATTCTGATGTTCCTCAATTTTTTTTTGCTTGCATATTCGAACTGTGATCACTGATCAGATCATATTTCAACTATTAAATTAATCTTTGAAACTTCGGTAACGGCTAATGTTCTATTGTATTTTCATAGCTCAGTTTGTGATGTCTGCGTTTCTCTGAAATCAGACCACTTAAGGACCGAATTGTTTTTATTATTTTTTTTCTATTTTGCTAGTAACAATGCTTGCAAAATTGCTAATTCCGGTACCGTCTAATCAGCATCTCTGGTAAGCTCCGTGCCATTATTTGACGGTTTTAGTTTTTGCGAGGCTAAACAATTCAGTTGAAACATGCAACTGTATATACGTTACCTTCGGTAAAAAAGCAACGTTTTGTTCATATCTATTGTCAATTGTGTCACCAGGTGCTTAGGGAGGACCGAAAAGTGTTGTTAGGTTGACCCCCGAATTGTTCGTGATGACTGTTGGATTCGCAGAGCAATATACACATTGGTAGAAAACGAGCTACAACGCCAAGTTCTAGCGGGATTCTGCTTTTTTCGTTTCCCATGCGTTTTAATTTCAGATTCTTGACCACTATTTTTCCAGATTTCTCGACTGTTCCTATGTAAATTAAAACTTTCTATTGTTTTGACAGAAAATTTTAATTGACGTTTAAGCGTTGAAAGCATTTGTTTTTTGGACAATCTTCTGTTGGTGCTCTATGCTGGCCATATATACTGTTTTGGGTAGTGAGCATTTGAGACCCATATCAAGATGCTACATCAAGTACGTGCAATGTGCATACATCAGTTTGCTTGCCCCGCTTTCACCCTTGAAGATTGATAAAGTGAAATAGAACAATTAATGATGGTTCCTTTACAAGTCAACAGTTCCATCTATCGAACCTAGCAAAAGGCGTTCACGGTTCATCAAGTAAAACTCTCTAAAGCGGTAGAAACTGCTTTGATCGACCGGCACACATACGCCGTGCGAGTGAAAATCGTGCTGGGATTGTTGAAGAGAAAGTGCCTGTATGTTCTTCCCCTCCGAAACACCATATTGCCCGTGTAAGCAAGTGTAGTCGAAGATATTTATCTGTTTCAGTTAACATAATGCTTACCCGCCAAGGAAATGCATAAAGGATCAAGCTGAAACAAATTCCAAAACAGCAAGTCATTTAAATCAACAATGTGGTGTGATGTGTCAGCAGTGTTTTCGTAATAGCAGTCTGACTTGTTTTGATGCTGAGTGGTACTGCAGTTTTGATTGCTATTGGGTTGAGAAATGATTGATATATCTGACCGATAGAGCTTTGATGAGGTGTATCGAATTCGGGCACTTATAATTTCTACTTGTATTTCCCTGCTGAGTGCTGTGGCTCCTGTGCGATGAACTTGACATTGAAAAGTTTGAATAGTTACGCATTGGATCCGAGTTATGATGTAGTTCGTTCCTTGATGGACCATTAGGCCATTTATTCGCACGTACTAATTTATTCTTTTCAATTATATTGGGAGTCGTTTTCGTGAACTTTGTTGCTGTTCTAGATTTTGCACAAGATTGAGAAGGAAGGAGAGCGCCTGACACAACCTGACAATTGTCCTGATTCTTTTTACGTGACGATGAGGAAGTGTTGGAAACTGAGGCCTAGCGACCGTCCTACCTTTGCCCAAATCAAAGAACACTTGTCGAAGGTGTGGAAGTCATTTTTCAACGTAAAATTCATTGTGCGAACCGTTCACACGCACTGCGCCGGAGATACCTATGAATTAGATGTAGTGGTTCCATTTGAGCGCAAGTGGGAGTCATACATCCTGATACGTTTTGAGCCACTCGTGAAGTTTGCTCAATTAAAAGAAAACTACTTCAGTCCAGTGTATAGTGGGTCTTTGCTCTTAATTTAAAATTTCTTGGCTTTGCATATCACCATGAGCACCAATAATCAGATGAACTGAAGAAAATATCAAGCTGCTGACTTGGCCTGAGGGAATACTTTGCTTGAAACGTGATTTGGAGTTATCGCCTTTGTAGTGGCTTAAAGCGTTTCATTATGGTGGGTCTTGGCAGGACCCTCATTATCCATTTTCCCCATCTGAAAAACGCGTTCTATGCATTTGTTAGATCCAGGGTCTTTGCATTGAAGTGGGTAATGGATGTGCTGCTTTTGCTGCAAATTTCCATCCATACGAACTATATATTACGTTTGCTGTATTACTTCCAACGCGAAAGTTTGGGCAATTGCATTTATTTGGCCATTTTTACCTTGAGGTCAAGTCTGTTGAATGACCATCCCGTCTAATATACGTAAAAACTACTACACGTAATATACCACTTAAAAAGTTAGGTAAAAATGCCGCAAATCACAAACACTCAAGTTTTTCCTTTTACACTACTTTTGATACTACTAATCTTGCTAGATCTGTTGCAGATTTAGTTATTTATGTGATGTTGCAACGCTTCGCGCACATGCATGTACCATTCTCACTTCCTTTTTGCTTCCTTATTTTCGTCATGATGCATTACTCAAAACGTAAATATAAAACCTCAACTTGCTTGCAGATGAGAGTTCAGGCCTCGGGCAAGTAAAGATATGTCTTTCTTTTCCAATGGGCATTGGGTCTCGGCTTCCGTAGTCGCAATTCCAGCTAAAGATATCATGCCTCCTGTGTTTCACCAGACAAAGCTTGCTTAAAAGATCCAACTTGAACTCTCTAGCAATATGAAAACGACAGAAAAGCAATCTGTTCGAGAGCAGGGGTCGGCAACACACGTGTCGCGGCCCGGTGCAGGTCCGTGAAGAAATTGTTACCGGATCGTGCGAAACCACGGCCAATTTGGTCCAGAAGCGACTGGAACGACTGACATAAGGAGCACACTGCGGGTGCCATTGACTACCATAATCCCTACAGGTCGGAGCATCTTATTGCGGCAAAGCAAGCCCAGATCTCTCACTGAATCAGTTGCATGATGAGTTACGAGTTGTACTAAATTTGCATGTGCCAAACACTCACTATTTTATTGAGGGCCGGTCCGCAAAATAATGCCAGGCTGAAACCGGTCCGCAGTAGGAAAAAGTAGCCGACCCCTGTTCTAGAGCCGTTCCCAAAGGCGCACCCAAGAAAGTTGCATATCATTAGTTAGGAAAAGTGTTCTGTTTTTATTGGTCACAAATAAATAACACCAGCTGCTCAACTAGCACAATTTTCAATCAATGACACATATGCCATTTTTTGCTCAAAATGCACTCGCTAATATTTAAAATACACATCAAGTACCAGCAAACTGCTGGTATCACTTTCGGTAAAAATTGCGTTAATTTGATCCAAACCCAACAGTTTACAACCTGGTCCGCTCAGCCTCACAAACGTAGCTGATGTCTGATGCATACAAATCAAGACAGCTCAACTTCACCAAAACTCTGTTTTTTTTAATAGAGGCACAACATAGAGGCATTACTCTTCTTGGATAGAGGCATTACTATTCTTGGAAGAGTAATACAGGGAATGCTGCGATTTAGTCTTGGGTGCAAGATTGGAAAGACATGAAATTGCTTGATAGCAGCATTTATCTCTGCCCCATTTTTTGAACATTGCGAATTCTGAAAGATCTACATAACTTGCAGTTAAATTTGCCAGGCCACTTGCTTTCAGCCTTGTTTGCAATTTATTGCTTTACCTCCACTGGAGGTTCAATCCAAGGTTAAAGTTATTGTTGACCGTGCCAAATCCATTCTTAATTAAGGATGTACATGCATCCTGGCATGTATTCAGGACAGGTGACAAAAACTGCGGCTGCGAGGTTAAGGTTCCATACTGCTAATTCAAAGCGTTTTCTTGCAATGGAAAGCCAGATGAAAGCCACCTGCTCCTGAGCATTTTCCAATAGCGCATCCCAAGAAGTCACATATCAGTAGTTAGGAAAAGTTCCCAGCTGTGTATTAACTACAGGCAATTCCCACCAGCTGCTGAAATAGTTCACTTATGAACAATTAACAAAAGCCACCAGCTTTAGATTAAAATTTTGCAAACAACCCTTCAAACTGCGCTCAGTCAAAGCGTTTTTTAAAAACATGTGCGGTGCTGAATGTTGACAGCTTCTTAGTGTTGTCAAGACCTGCACAAATGCTGGTTAACGTGACACTGCTTTTAATCAACCATAACCGCAAAACTGCTTTTCTATTTGCGACATCAAGGAGTTTTACCGAGTCAGCACCAGCTCGACATAGAATTCCTGGCATAAAAAGTTTGTTGCTCTCTTACAGTCACTGCAACCGCTGGTGTGGCTGGTTGTACACCCTTTTATGATACGTCTCCCATAATGCATTAATGATGTCAAATGTTGGCTCGGGATATCCACTAGTCTTGAAATGAAGATCCATTTAAAAAATTTTTGGGAGCCACGATTACTGGATTAGAAATTTACAACATCTCCACAGTAGAGGCTTGTCACCGCTCAAAAAGTAAGATTTTTAACTGATGCGTGGTGGTATGGTAACTTTTAGAGCACTTTTATCCACTATTTCATGCCCGCAAGGGCTTAGACAAAAATAAATAATCAAATGAAAATATTTTTTGCCAAGAAGCTAGTATTGGTGCATGTATCGAGTTTGTACCCAGTCAGTCCTTTGTACGCATACCCATATGCTGCTTGGTTGAAAGTTGCCGGGACTGCAGTGGCACAGGTCTTTGAGAGAGAGTCGCATTGCAGCAACTGAGAATTTGCGTCTTCGCCATGTAGCAGGTGCACAAGATTGAATCAATTGTGGAACAATTGCATTACCTCCAACCGGAATCTGATTTTTTCACCCCTGTGCGCAAACAATCAAGCGTCTCCACGATCTCTGTGAGGAGTTTGGACGTTGGACGTAAATGGTGGCCTGTTTCTACCATACAAAATTTTTGTCGCGGTATATTTTTAAAAATCACTGTATTTTTTTCAAAAAAGGTTTTTTTTTGAAAAGTATTACTTCAATCGACAAATTGTTTTTAAACTGAAGAAATTATTTAAAAAAAAGCCATTTCAATAGCTTTTTTCTTCATTAAAAAAAATTCATATTACAATTATTTTTTCGTTACTCAGCCCAACTCCGCCAAAGAACTGTTTCCCATTGAAGTTGGCAAATCAACCGTTGTATGTTTGTTTTTTACTGCATGTTTCATTCTACAGTAGTATGGGTAAACAAGTTAGCAATGAATTTATAATTTATGTGCTTCAGATTTTTATTTCACCGAGGCTTTCCTTGGGCTCTCACCAGAGCTCATAAGTTCTTCAAATGCAGTGAATGCATAAGCGGCTGGGGGTTTGCCCTAAACCCCGCTTAAAGCTTAGAGCACGCACCCAAATGCTCCATCTGCATTTAACCTGGTTTTCTTGCGAAAACTGTGGCAAAACTAACTTAGGCATGATGAGCTCTAACTAACCGAAACCTAACCTATCAAGTGCTGGAAATGGGAAGGAACCCTTTTACTCAATATCAGAGTTACCAGTGAGTACTACAACTGACACATTTACCTTCCATCTAATACTAGGAACAACCATCATTTTGATGCAACTTAAGAACCGTACCGAACTCTACAAGTCTGCTATAAGCGTTATTGCAAACAAGCATCATGATCTCACCTCTCCTACTACTGGTGTTGTAGTATTACACATTGCACCTGTAACATATGTTCACTGAACTTAGACTGATCTAATTGTACGGTGTGAAATGCTGAGCCATCTTACAAAATATTTCAATTCCTGGCATGCGTTTTGCAATATCCGCTTGCCATAGGCAATAGCCTCAATTTAAAGTAAACTTCAACAAAGAAAAGCACATTACACTTCGTTTTAGAGAATGCAAAGCAAGATACCGTAAAAGAAACAAGGTTATCGATAATTTATCAGGTAGAACTGCCTAAAAAGAGCCTTTGAGCATATGGATTTGAAACATAGTTTATTAGCAAACCTCAATTGGAAACACTTCGTTTCGTCCGTGCATGCACCAAACCCTATTCGATTGGACAAATGAAATACGATTTTTTCAAAACAGGGATATATTTTATTAGTGCTCAAAATGAACCACCATGCATCGGAAATACGCCCAACACCTGAAACGAACTCATGGGTTAGATCTAGCCAAGGTTGAGAACCACTGATCTGATCTGTCGCACATCCGGGTATTTTTGGTGGAACTCCTCGTACCTTTTTTCCTAGATCGGCTACAAGATGACGAAAAACTGTTACGTAGGAGTGCCGTCAAATTGCTTCAACCATCGGTGGGCAATTAATTTGGCTCGGGGGCCACTTCGAGAAGGCCGTATTTAGTGAAGGGCCCTACTTTCTGAATGAAGAAACAAGTCTCGGGTTAAGTTAGCCTCAGCACTAACTTTCACTTTGATAAGTTGAAGGAAATTTTTAATTTGAAGATTTTCCTCAATGTTTCCGCGCGTCCGTGAAAACTCTGTGGCGGACCACATGTGACCCGCGGGCCGCTAATTGACGACCCCTGCTGGCTTAAACTATGTATTTACAAACATTGTTTTTGCAAGCAATATTTATGTTCAGCCTATAATTTAGTTAGCCACGCCGTAAGCAAATATAAAAAGTTTCTCACGGACGAGTTCAGTCCTTCGGTGGCACGTATTATAACTATTAGTTTTCGGTGATTGTGCTCTTCGAATGTAAAACTGTGCGAAACATAAAAAAGCAGAAGAGTTCGCATGCTCTTGTCAAAGACAATCCTACTTGCCCCCACGAATCGGAGGTATGCTTTTGCAGGAAGGCAACGCTTACGCGCCGCCATTTTATTCTCACTAAAAACGAAACCGTAAGTCCCTTGTGTTCATATTTGTAACAATCACGCTTGACACGTAAGCGACAGGTTAGGAAGCGATTACTCACACGCACACTTCAATCACCCCCTCCTGTCCGCCTGGATCGGAAACACTCTTGGTTCGCTATGAGGTCAGCGTTGTTTGCAGCACGCGCTGATCGGCTGCACGATTAGACGCGTGCGACCTGACGTGTTAAGGGCATCGCGCTTGTTACGGTTGCCACAGAATTTGATTCATGCGTTGCTGCAGTCCCATAGTCACGGAGGGCTTTGGTGGGCTTAGGCCCCCCAAACAAAACACCAAGCCCCTCTAATTGAATTATGAAACACTATAAATCAGTGGAGTTATTGTCAAATTTTCAATGTCAAGCCCCCCTGCACAAACGTAAAGCCCACAACTGAAGACTTTCTGGCGACGGTTCTGCGTTGCTGTCGGCAGATTTGATCCAATTTCTTGGCAAATCCTATCAAAACATTCTGTGTGTTCAAAATTTTCAGTTTTCAATGCGACTTAAAAACGGGTTCAGCTGAACAAGTTTGAAATGACGTGGTAAGATCAGTTGAATTGAACACTGACTTTCGTTGTTGTTTCAAGAATGTGCTGCGTATGCGTTTTCTTCATAAAATATGAGCTAAGCGAAATTAACACGATACTTTTCTGAGAAATGACGGAGCTATCCTGAATTTTATTTGACCAAATTTCAGAAAATTCAATGTTGTCGGTGATCAAGACAACGATGGCGAACACTCGTTTTTATGGTAAACGCTGGTTGCGGTTTGCCGCGTGGTGAAGCATGACGGCAGTAAATTACTGAGAGAACGCAACTCTGTAGCAATCGCCGTTCGGCTTAGGAATGAATAAATCCAGCTGCTCTCCAAGCCGAGCTCCCTCGCAGACTACCAATAAGCAGTGCTGTTATTCTTTTTACAACTTGGATGGTACCTTCGATTTGTGGCTGGCGTGGTGATGCATTTTGGTTTGCGTTCGTTGAATTGGATCTCGATGAAAATCTATTGGTTGTCGTGTCACGATGTCTGGTTAAGCCTTGTCACGTTGGTTTCTACCATCGATTATTCTCGCGTGAATTTGACGTAATTCCGCTCTATCATCTGCTCATAGCTAATGCCTGATCACGTGTTTTATGTGTTTTTGCGCAGCATGGGCAGTGTTGCTGCGTTTATGGGCATTGCAAGCCGTTAGTTTGCATAGAACAGAAGTTCCCAAAAGTGGTGTAGCGACACCCTAGTGCGCTGTTTTGAGATTGCAAGGGCGTCGCAAGCTTGCGTCCATTTTGCATCTAAAGAAGTTTCCGGATTTTAATTGCGTGTTTTGCTTCACGTGTGTGAAGTTGGCTTTTCCACTGTTAGGATAACAAAAAAAGTATCGCTCAAAGATAGACGTCGAAAGAGAAATACGTTAATCCGTTTAAAACATAACACCGCGTTTTGATGTGCTATGTCGCAACAAGCAAGCGAATGAATCACGTTAAATAGCAATATGCAGTGCGTCGTTTGGTTTTATGCGTAGGTGTGGAGTATATACACGTTTGGAAACACTTGCTCGCATAGAGCATGTGTACACGGGCTGGGTTGTTACAGTACTTCTTTCATAACGTTTATTGCATAATTCTACGAAGAGTTGTTGGTGCAGTTGTGTATGACTGTGTTACAAAATTTTTGGCCTGGTAGCTGAAAGAGTTTGTAACCAGAGCTGTGGTTGCTGAGACCATTTGATTGTACGTTAAAAAAATTGAATGTTATTATGAAATTTTCAGCGTTTCGTTTCAAGTTTCCGCATGGCCACGACAAGTTCTAAGTGGCTTGGAATGTTTCAACAGCATGTACTGATGGATGTAACGAATACAATACCACCGACATTTTCTAAGTCAAGGGTCAATTTCGCTTGCTGCCGTTGGTTTCCTCGTATCCATCTCCAGCGAGAAAAAATGTCTCTGTGCAGACAAATACGTACCGCATACTGTGTAGTATATGCGTGTTTATATACAAGTTTTCCTTATTTCCAAAAAGTCAAACTGTATGTCGAACAAAATTGAGTGAATTTATCTTGGTAAAAAAAGTCCTGAATCGCCAGGTTGCCTTAAATGCGCCTGCGTTAAGGTGAAAAGCAAACAGTGGCCTGCAGCTGCTACACCCACCCTGCCGCGAGGACCTTGTGATGAAGATTATTTCTGCAGCATTTGCTTTTACGTCGCGTTGCTTTTTTAATATTTTGAAATACACAATTCTTTAAACAAAGAAAAAACCCAGATTTATCGAACAAACTCTGCATGCTTCCGCTGCAAAGTTATTGAATATATCTTTTACTGATTACAGCTTTCAAATTCTCCGTATTCTTTGTTTTGTCGCTTTCAGGTGCTGCCGAGGGAACTTCAGGCAAAGTCTGCATTCCACGAACCCGACCGTCTGGGTATCGAGAAAGGCGACTCGATAACTGTTATTCGCGGCAGGTACGACTTACAATCACATTGTTAGGATTGGACCATCTTTTTTTTCCAAATTGAAATCAAACGTAAAGCTGTAATTATCTATTCCATGAATTCTACGTGTTATGTGGCTGCCATCAAAACAAATCTAGAACTGTATCTCATATTTTATGGTTCAACATGTGTAGATCGCTCAGCAGGCGATCACCATTTTCTAGACCATTTATTCAACTCCAAGCCACTCGAACGCCAGACCATTCACGGCGCGGCTGGAATACAAAGGTTTTATCGGTGTGGTCGGGCGCATGAATCAAAAAATGGCAAAAAAAGAAAAACAGACCAAACGCTCAAGTACACATGCCATGCTTGTAGTTCACGACGGCGTGGTGAAGGTATATTCTGGGCTTGGTTGTACAACCCATAATTTCGATAAATTGTGTCAATCTCGCTGGCGCGTCTGAACTCCAGTGAAATGACAAAACGATATAGCTCCGTCATGGTTGTCTCGGTTGTGCCTTTCTCACTGCTTCCTTCATCAAAAAAGGCGGCAAATACTGTTTTGTCACAATGTTTCGTAACAACTTGTTAAAACTATTGATTTATCGGCAGCTGCCAAGCAGCCTTGCCCATCTACAGAGGCGGAAACGTCGCTGCGCTATGATAGTAGCAATGCACTGTTACCGTCCTTTATTAGGGTTGGTCGATTTTATTCCAAACAAACAGCCTGAGTTAAAGAGTACATAACCTGCTATTCGTGAAACACGAAGTGTCCCTTACCCACTGTTCATCAGGCCACAAAATTGCGTTGCAAATATGACCAGCTCACCAAGTGAGGCTACAACGCTGTTATCAGCTACCCTGTTGTACATTGCGCATTAGTAGAGGGGAAATAAATAAAAATTTAAAAATACCGAAACTAGAGTTCAAAAACCGCATCTCTTATCCGAACTTTATTTCTGTGCGTTCCTATCAAGTGCTGTTACAAGAATTTCACCAATTTCACTTTTGTGGAGTCCAGAATTTTGCGATGAAAACGTGGTGGCAATAAGAGTTTGGTGTGAAGAAGGCGACATCTTCCAGTCCTCAAGGTTCTCAAAGCATGCGGTGGTGATATGAAACGAGGCCAGGGTGTTACGTCTTAAAAAATAGTTGCGCAGTGTTGAGATCGATTGATGCCAAAGGATTCGTCCGAATGTTGCGGCTAATGCATAATCTTCGAGCTGTGAGCTTGTATTGGGAGAAGTTCTGGTGAAGTCGTTTGTGAGATTTCAGGCGACTTGCGAAGTGCATGTGTGGTTTTTGCCGCAGTGGCATTTGCGTAAACTGATCTGCTGTGGTCGGAACTGAAGATTGTCCACTTCATGAGCTCTTGTAGTAAAACGTTTGGTATTCATATAAGTTTTGGTTTCTTGACCACCCGTTTTGCACATGAAGTTCGCATTCTTCCATTACGCTCACTAAATCCGTTCGGTCTTAATTTCTGTGAAGACTGCGTGATTGTGAAGTAGCGAGATATTAACGCCGTGCCCGCGTTGCTTTGATGTGGGCCTGCAGGCAAGTGTTTCTATCTATTTGGTGGTGACAAACATTCGATGATAAGAATATCATTGCATTGGTATGTTACTTGATTTGCTGCGACTGGTTCGAAAAAGTGTCATAGGTGAGGAATCTAATATGACCCGCACACTTTAAAGTGAGTTGACCACAGAAAACCCTGGCATCGCTCTTGTGATCCTGAGAGCCCGTAATGGGGCTCTTCACATGCGATCACTTGCTTAATCGTAAAAATCGTGAGTGCACTCATTCCTGCCTGTTTCCAGAAACAACTAACGGTTAGTACAAACTGACGTTACGCGCTGTCACACTGCCATCGACAAGATCTTGATCCAGTGCGATTGCGCATCAGTAAGTGCAGTAGGCTGGCCGGTTTCCGGGATAAGTTCTTGGAAAATATCCCGCAACTCGAGTTTAAGATCTTTGCTCGTGCTTGCTTGACCTGCAAATTTGTTATTTTTTTGTTACGTTGGAAGTGCGCGGTTCCATAAAACGCTGTACACTGAATCTTGTTCGTTGTTTGGTCAGTAACCACTGTATTTTTCAAAAATGCAAATGCAGGGTTAAAGTTTCCCAGTTCTTTATCACGCTGTTGTTCAGTCGAAAACGTGTGTGGAGATTGGTTTCCACTCGCTCATACTAGCGTGTTTTTCGCAACCTTTTTGCTGTGGTCGTGGCCAACCCGCAATGAACGTCGTGGCGGCACTGGATTTTGCAATCTCCGCTTCCACCACTTTTCGTGCTAAGCTGCTTGTACTGTGTGCGATTGCGCAGCCGCTCACCTGTTGATTTCCGCCGCCTGTTTCCGGCAATGCACCGGAAGCACATCACCGACGACCCGGCTTCAACCTTGGTGATAAGTTGGGTGGTGCAGGTTTGGGGCAGTGCGTGTTGCGCTAAACTCTAAAAGTGCGCTTTCGCCTTCAGCACGTTTTGTTTCTTCGGATGATCGCTCTCTGTCAGCTCGGCATCTAAGCATCTGCCCCCTTTACCTCAGTGCTTGTAAACAGTCAGATTTCACGTCTGACAACGCTTCAGACATGTTTATCATAGCCTGATCGTTTAGCGAAATGTCTGGCAACTGCACTTTTCTCTTGGGCAATTCTCCCTAGCTTTTTGTGCTTGTCAGCGCCTTTCTGTTATACGTGACGTTTGCGGTCAATTAAGACCTTGAACCTGTTTTGCATGTAGAAGCAGCTACAATTAACTGTTCTTCAAAAGCACACAAGTAATGTTTTGGTATGAACGTACATACCTGTTCATGAACCACGTGTTACTGCCTTGATGTTCAAAAAATAACAATTTTTTTTTCAGCATCCATTTGTCACCAATGTTACCAAGTGACAACGGAATGGTTAATCGTGAAATTTAGGTTGGGGTGCCTAGTACTGACAAAGCTGATGATTACGGTTAATGGTAAAGATGCAAATTTTTTTCAATGCGCTCAAACAAAGTTTTCGCAACTGCCTCAAAATTCGAGGAGACGTAACTTTGAGTCACCGAGTGAATAGGTCATTTGTGGTGACGGAACACAAACGATCGCAACCACCATGGCTGAACCGTGGGTGGGCGTGGAAGGATATGACATAGCAAAACCTTAAAGCGATTGTTCTGCATGGCAAAACCACGTATTGCTTGAAGCTTTCAAAGTTATATCCGTGGTCTCGTGTGAAGCGGCGAGATCTTGTTCCTCGTTCGTCGTACATTGTCCGCCAAGTCCAGCTGGATTAGACTTCTGCTTTGCTGATTTTAATTCCATCATCACTTTCCATTTTCAATCAGGCAATTCCTCTTTGTTTTGTCCTCTTTCTCCTTGGAGTATTTGCTGGTAGGCGAATAGACGATGAGCTGCAGCAGCTTGATACCTTCCCATGTCTTGGTTGCCCATACCCGCGAAATGATGGTCGTGGGGCGCTTGCTGCAAACAACGGACTTACTGCAATTATTCAATCGGTTTCTCCATATACATGAGAGCTATGTCGCTTATTGCATTATTAGGATGAAACCTGAACCAGCGAACAGGATTAACTAAAATATTTGAAATTTTAGTACAGCAACTGATACCCATTATCGCTGTCATAATATTGTAATCTTGGTGTCGTTTCAGAAAGCTGGGTTTGCCGTAGATATTCAGCATTTGAAAACTTTTATGCCATTAAGTTTTTATGCCGTGATTTTTTGCACCGAGTGTTTAGAGACGTAGTTAGCAACCAGGGTTCCCACGTGGTATTGAAAGGATTAAAAAAGTATTGAATTGTGAAATCGGTTTTCAAGACCTTGAAAAAGTATTAAATTTGGCCAAAATGCACGTAAAGTAATGAAAAAGTATGGAAATCCTACATTCAGCCAGTTTTTTATTAAAAATTTGTTCTTTGCCGCTGATGACAGTTTCGCAGATGTTTTTTGCGTTGTGTCCCACGAATAAGATATTGGAAAAATGAAGATAGTGATGGTATCAAAGTTGTTTAATTTAGTATTGAAAAAGGTGGAAAATGGTTTATGAAAATGTGTGCGAAACCTGAGCAACAGACACTCTCTTGCGTTGTTGCGAAGTATAACAAGATTTCTTACTCTTCTTGGAATCCCTCCAGCAAATAGCAATTTCATGTGGGGTGGTTGAGTCAAAGACAGCGACTTTTTCGGTTTGTGTATCAGATTAACATTGCTCGGCAGTACTTTCGTTCTGATATGATATGTAACATGTTTCGTTGCAGAGCTGAGAACTTCTGGTGGCGAGGACAAAACAAGCGGACACTAGAGGTCGGCACGTTCCCGCGCAACATTGCCGGCGCTTCGGGTAAGTGCAAAAGATCGCAGGACGCGAGGGAATTCGACGCGTACTTGAAATGCCCGTGGAGAGGGGATCAGTTGCTATGCAAACGCGAAGCCCATCAGAATCTCGCGTTGAACGTGGCGATGTGATTTGCGTTAGAAAGTAGTCTTGGCAAAGTTTGCTTTGTGAAATTTAACAGGAGTCAAGAGTCATGGAAATTGGACTGGATTCTAAACCTGGCAATCATTACAAGATGTGAGATCGGGAATCAAAAATATAATCGCTTTGCAGCAGGCGAAACAATTTCAGTTACTAGCGTTTGCCGTTATTCTGTAGCCCTTGTTTCAAGTTTTCTCTGGCCTTCATGGTAGCTGTCTACCGCAGTCGTTATTTCAGTGTGTGATGCCCTTCCACTTCTAATAATCAGGTCTCAAATATATTTACCAAAAGGCCTCATGCACGTTGTTCCAGCCTGATCGAGCCATGTGGCTGATGCAATATGGAAATCATCCATAAGCGCAATACGTCGCTGCTTCAGGGAAAGACAACTACTCGCGTTGTCTTCATGTCGTTTTAATAATAATGCGTTTCTACGACGCTGTGTGTCAGTCAAGCGAATATCATTCTATGGATTGCCATTTGAATGCAACAGATCAGTTTTCTGCCTGCGACATAAGCCGTCCTCTGAAGCACTCCTTCATCCACACTGGTCACGGAAGCATTGACCCGGAACAAAGTTGGGGAAATCCCGAAACCATTGACGAGTAAGCGTTTGGTGGTCAGAACGTGTAAATGGCGATTTAATCCGGATTTGCTTCCAATATTTGTGGTGCTTGGTAGTGTTGCGAGTTAACTTGTGCTATTTAGAGGTGTATCTTGTTTTTTTTACTGTTAAACGACAAAAAACGCGTTCCGTTGGAAGTAAATCTTTTTTAGTTGTCTTGAGCGTCAGCGATGCTAAGCATAGTCATTGACAACAGTTGCCCCCAAACCCCGGACCGCGGATCAATTGGTACCGGGCCGCGAAATTAGAAAATCTGTAGTGCTGGTGACAGCACCCGCTTTCTGGCATGTGATTGGTCGATTCTTCCCATGCACTGCTGGGAGACTTTTGCCGGGCTGCGGTAAAGACCGGTCGGCGGTTACAAAAAGGTTGGGGAGCACTGGTTTACAGCGAGCAAGGCGCATTTTCTTGGTCTACTCTTATCGTTTTCTTTCGCCACTTGTTGGAAAAACTGCATCTAATTTTCATGTGATTGTAGAGCATTCAACTTTCACCACTAAACCACCCAACGGCGGTTTGCAAAGTGAAACATAAAACTAAATGTTCAAACTGCATGGCGTGGAGGCCATCGCTCACACACAAGTTTAATTGTGCAGCCATAGCGGATCATTAATCCCACTAGAGGCAGTAGTGGGTTAATAGAAAACAAACTGTCTCAAAACAACAAATGTGGCATTTGCAAACGTCCATTTTTTTGTATTTCGGTTAGTAGTGACTTACACTAGAACCCTGGGGCAGCGAGTCCTCATTCCAGGTGGTGCGAGAAGCGTCCGTCTTAATGACAAGAAATCGATCTATTTGTTACTCTCCTGCGGCTTTTTTGTTTTCTTTTGTAATGAATCTTAGACAAAAACGCGAAGGCTCGTTCAAACATTATAGAACTGCGTTCAAATCGTGCTTTTGAAATGCAATTTGAGAGTAAAACTTTTGAAGAGTATTGATATGGGACTACGGTTATATTTCTAAGACTTTGTCAAACTGCACCAACTATGCTCGATCCATAATTTGCGACAACACACCTATGGAAGTCAGGATTTAGCACTTTTTTGTCAATTAAGACGAACAAGACAAAATCTACAAATCGCTTGGATGCATAGACAGACATGCGTGTTGCTATCAGCAACATATTTCCACGTTTTGAAAACTTCATAAGCAAGAAACTGGAGCAGAGGAGTCATTGAACTGCCATGCATTAGCAAATTTTTGGAAGTCAGCATTTGAATTATATTATTATGTACATATTTCTAGCAAGTGATTATTTTTGTAGAGTGTATCCAATTATGTTAATCTGTGTCAACCTTTCATGTCAATATGTTTGATTTTCTGTACATAATAAAAATTGTAAATTCCTTTCTAAACGTTTGAAAGCTAGTTCTTGATTATAAATTGTAGGGGGTGTGAGGTCAGACCAAATTTTGTAGGGGTGCAGGAGTGAAGAAGGTTGCGAACCCCTGCACTAGGCCATGTCGACAGTGATAAAGTTGCTTGCCGAGGCGCTTTTTATTCTGGTGCCATCGACGGTCGCACACCAAGCGCGACCTTACCTTGTTTTCTGGTTCTTGAGTACTTGATGCTGAAACCCCTGTGCCAAATATGACTAGTCGCCAACAGATGTGCTCGAGTTGTCAAACGAAATTAAAGGAACGGGGACCAGAAGTTGCTTACTATGATGCCAGTATTCCGGGATGTGAAAAAAACTTCCCTACGCCCGCGTAGGTCTGCGTAGCGAAGCCTCGAGTTGTACAGCGTGAGACAGGCTTGGCGCAGTGTGGAACCACAGGTCGATTGTGTTAAACGATAAGCTGTCCTTTGCGGGTTCGCGTCGATCGCTCTAAGGACAGTAAGTTCCCATACCATATCAAATGAGAAAGTCTCAAGGCCGATGTATATAATCTAAACAGTTTCCGCAGCAGACTTTGTACCCTCCATTAGACCGAACTGCTTCATTAGCGCGGAATCGCGGAGTTTCATCGTGTCGGTTGAAAATTGCGAGCCGAAAGATTAAGCGAAATTGGTCGCTCGGAGTGGTGAACAGATGGCACGAAGCCGGCCTGCTGCAATTAAGACATCCGATCTGCGAGCCAGGGTATTGTTCGGCCAGGCGCAGACGA
>JGI24021J15306_10000434_pt1 | contig 31208 bp, 17 predicted proteins | sample Ectturendosymbi1_FD_15306 | JGI IMG/M metagenome (IMG submission 15306)
AACTTTTTCCAGGGAGGTCAAACGTGGATGTTTTCAAGCGTAGTCAAAATATTTTTCCAGGGGGGGGTAAAAGGGGCAAAATTTCATTTACCCACTTAAAACTAATAAAACGACCTTTTTGCTAAATATTTAATAGAAAAACGACAAATTTCAAGGGGGCTTGGCCCTCATTTCTTCTCATCCGACGCCCATGGGCAGTGAATTACACTATATTTCATTCAAATAATATTGTTCACTTACGCCTTTGCCAACATTCTCATGGTGCGCAAGTTGGTTCGATTTGCAGGTTGCAGCTCAGACCTAGCAATACAGAAGTTTCACCTCATATTTTGAGTTTGTTTCAATGGTTTCCTTATCAAATTAGGTTGAAAATACGACTTTATGACCTAAAATGGAAAATATCACTTTTTATGGCTTTATAACCTTTGTTACAGACGTCCTAGGGGTGCAACTTTTGTTTCAAAAATTTTTTTCATAGCTTCCTGTAGCCCAAAAAATATGACTTTAAATGACCGTAATAATAACTGCTATGCCATATCGCGTGCGATGCGAAGTACAGTGCAACATTTTGTACATGGAATATCTCGCTTCCTCAGAGCCGTGTCTAAAACGCCCCAATATTTTCATGGGCTAAGGGGGTCCAATAAAAACTAAGCGACCTTTCTTTAGTGTCACTAAAAAATGACCCAACAACCTTATTTTTGGGCCTCAAATCACTCAGCCATGGCGCTGAGTCTCAACGTGAAGTACTTACTGTGATTTGAGCATATAATAACGGCATTCAACTTGAGAATATAATTTCTTTTAATGGGACAAATCTCATTCCCATGGACAAGCCCGCTTCTTCATTTAGATTAACTGACTTTTTCCGTCGAAACAAGAACATTTTGTCAGGTAGGTTGCATGAAAGTCTGCAACTTGTACAAAGTTAAAGATTTTTTTGCAGTTATCACGCAACACTTTCCGAGCATGTATTTCCTCAAAAACAATTTAAGTTACTCCTTTGCGCTTTTCGAATCTGACCATGGTGAAGTGAAGACGTACAAAATTGCGACGCATGTCGTATTTTCCAGTCACGTGCGCTTTCAGGTGCAGATCAGAACAATTGATGCAGTTTTGAAAAACACAATACGGCTGTTGACGTTAACACCTGAGCTTTCTGGTGACTACCAGAAGCATTTCAACCATCCCAAATAGAAACACTGCGAATATTTGACCATGGTGAATATTTGACCACTCAGCACACCTTGACAATGCTCGTAACTGGAACGCTGTTCAAGTTGAGGTGAAAGCAAAATCTGTTTAAATTTGTTTATTACGACCAGGGAAAAAAGCATGTAATGACAAAAACCTTGCTCACGTTCATCATTAAGAGGTAGTAGTGTTTGATTCACAGTAACAATATACAGTGAATAAAAACAAACGCATTTTTTACAAACTGTTAAGTCACCACTTGATGGCAGAAAAATTGAGGCTTCTACCTGCACTGCAGATTAGCATTTGCACGATTGAACATCGTCAAAGTAACTACTTCTGTCATGAAACGCTGGAGTATAACACGCTGTAATATTACGTTTACGGGAACAGCGGAAGAGCAAATGAAAAGCGTATTCCTGCTTGACTACAGTTTGCAAGAAATCGCTGGCGCTAATAAGCATATACGCAATCACCAGGTTCACACATACGAAACAAAACCTGGATTTTACGTCTTGTATAGGCACCATAAAATATTAAGAAATTTTAGGCAACAATTGGAAACAGGCGGCACAGTCAGATTACGTATATCTGCAATCGTTATTATGCTGCAGTAGAAATGGCAGGATAACCTACATATGGAATGTTTTTGAAGGTATTGTTGGCACTGGATCGTTTTGTTAGCTTCGGCAGAACGAATTGCAGCTGACGTTACTACGGTTAGAATGATCTTACAGTTATTGCATTGATAACTGATATGTATGTCTGCTCATGTTCAAATAGAGGATTCGATTAGAAAAAACTTTGCCAGAAGATCAACAATTCACTGTCGAATTTCTTGACTTCTGAGCTGCAAAAGCTCCACTTGTATGTGGTCAGTTTCATTCGTGGTTCATTCCTCTCAATTTCTGCACGACGATCGCCTTTGCTGAAGTAGATCTGACATTATTATCAGTGGCAAGAACTTGTGATTTCTGGTTTCGAAACAAGTAGTGAAAGCGGCATGCTGGAAAACGTCGTGGCATTACAATTAGATTCAAAGAAAAACTGTTTGTTTTCGTAACAGGCTTGCAAAACCTGAATCGGTAAAAACTCCTACAAGCGGAACGGTACACATAAATTAACATGTCCAAAGTTTTTCTCAGTGAAAATAGTTGTCAAAGTAACATTCCAGCGGATCTTACGGCAAAGCACACTTCTCATGAAAAAGAAGGCAACAAGCAGTGACTAAAAACCGTGTAGTTTTCTACAACTGAACAACAACGACTGGAACAAAAGCAAAACTATTTCCTCAGCACCGAAGGGAGTAAAACAGTATGACTAAAATTAGGACAGCCGGCTTGAAAGTTGTTGCTGTGTCAAATAGCTGGGAATGCAATACATTTTCACATGCTCCTGTAATAACAAATGCTATTTATCATAACTAAACTTGTTACGCAATCGAGAAGAATCTTGTCGTCTTCCCAAACTGGGCAAACTTTGCTATAAACCTTTGAAAAACGGATACAAGACTTTGAATGGTAACGTTTCTTTAGCTTTTCAAAGCTCTGAAACAAATCAGTATGATCTGCATCATACTTTTTTCTTTGGCAGTCTCATCATACTTTTCTTTGGCAGTCTAATGTAAATATATAACCTCCCTTATCGCCAGTGAACTATCAACCATTCAACAAGTTTCATGTTTGTTGGGTGGTTCTTGCAAAACACGGGATATCACCTCAACGCCAGCACGCAAAAGAGCGTTTGAAGTTATTTGCTTGAGTCGTCAGTTCTGTTCGCAGGATAGCACGAAGGTGTCGCTCCATGCTTAAAGTTGGCCTCGTCATTTACGTTTGGGATAGAGTGTTGTTGAAAAGCGAAGGCGTTGAAAGCTGCAGCAAACGTTGGTGCGTTCAGTCTTTCCATCTGCAAAGATAGCGTAAAACTTTGTGAAAAACTGAGTTATTCCCCCGTTTGCATTTCAAAATTAGTTTTTATTTCCGTTGATACTTTTAAAGATCACTGCAAACGGAGCTTGACATTGAAATAATACAAAATGTGTGCTTTTGAATGAAAACACTAAGGTTTCTTGTCGAAGGCAAGAACAGGTCTGGTTGTGAACAACCACCGAACAAAAATTGCCTTTCATCATCATCAGCAACAGCAGTAATTTTTAGTCACGCTTATTTCTGATAAAGGTAGAGCAACAAAAGAATCCTGTGTGTGAAGTGATCTTTGCCTATATATGATAATTTTAAGTCTGCTTTCATGAATACTTTCATCACATTTGTTCGTTGACGATTAATGGCAAGCAGAGCGTTTACAAGATCTAAAGAGATAAAAGGTCAAACCTTTGCGTATCTCAAATACTGAACCTACAACTACCAAAAACTGGATAGCATCAGATTGATTAGAAGCAATGGAGTATCAAAAATTGTTCAGTTGGTTTGAATTTGGAAACTTACTGACTGTGGAAATTCTTAACATTGTTTCAGATATTAAATTTATCGCTTTAACGTTATTGTTTTGGACTAGGCTATGTAGAAATCAATGTAGGGCTTTGGTTGGATGCGGTGCCGAGTAGTCGGTAGATTACGATTCCACAAAGATCCCTACTAGTTGAGGGGTCAACCCAGTTTTTGCAGTAGCACAGGTCGGTCTCCCAACTAAGCAACCTGGCGTCTTGAAGTTGCCAAGCCAAAGCAAGGTGAAATAAAGGTTCTCACCACTTTGTCCGTTAACTACTCTGCAGTAGCATTCTAAGTTATTCAGATATAAGACAAAACCTCCAATTCATATAAACGGAAAAACCTCCAATACACTTGAGCGTGAAGTCAGAATAGCGTAACGTTATCAGTTCGATGCCGATGCAGAATAACGATGAACAAAGGCGTTGGGCGTTTGCATGCGCCACAGCAATCAGCGACCCACTGCGGTGATGTAGATTTCCAGGCTATCGTGTCAACTGTCAACTGTTGGACTGTTCGCAAACAAGTACATTGCGTTGAATCACGAATGGAATATTACTGGGTATTATGCAGCAAGAATGCACAAAACACTAATGTCTCCACTATACCTACATTAAGGATATATTAAGGTTACCGTTCGCTAGAACCGATGAAAAGACAACTTGAAAATCAGTTGAAACTTTCTCATGCAATGCATGTAACATTGCCACTCAAAATACTAGTCTGGGAACGTTCAGAATTTTTTCCCTTTTTAATGACGAAATATGATTTTTAAAATTCTTTACGCAGACTCTTTAAATATCAAGCTGACTTAATAATTATTTACAGATTCCAGTAACAAAATCTACCAACCTGTGGTTTTTCCTCCTCTTCATTACTTTTTTGATGTTCGCTCGGACCAATCGCTAGTTGATTGCTGCAAAAATGGATGGAGCGTTTTTTCTATTCGCACGCACAAAAAGCAGATATTTTTGCGACTGATTTTCCTTGAAAATGGCGCAGCGTTTTGTAGGCATTTGGTCAACTGTCTTCTTTTGGATTCTCAAAACTTCGTTTTGAAAAAAATACGACCTTAGGCAAACGACTTAAGGGTTCTACCGGGAAACATGATCAGTGATATTGAATGAAGTACTGTTTGGGCTGCATAAGATCGTGCAAGGGACATTCTCTTGCAGTTATAGCCAATGAACACTGTCCACTTCATAGAAACTAAAACTATAGTCCAATGCAGTCTACAAAGGTGAACCATGAAAAAATACTGTAGCACATGCCAAAATAAATCGATGCCCCCGAGTTGGCAGGCTGCTGTAATTTCGTGATTTAGCCTGTGGAATAATCTTTGTGACAAGCTCGAGGAGCTCCAGTTCAGGTTAAACTGGACAAGTAATTGATAATCGACTATAAATTGGCCGTGATCTTCATTGTACGACAATAAATTGTTCAGGAAAGCCTGCTATATAATTATTCCCAGTCGGTATAAAATCACACAAAACATAATCTCGCAAGTTTTGCTTTAGCCCCAAAACCTACATTTTTTACTAGAGCAGTGTCACCACTGAAACTGTCCAGAATGAAAAGTATCAAAAATTGTGATCATATTAGAGAAGCAACCAGCTGCTGCTGCCGCGCTTACAGCTTTAAATTTTTAGGTGCAATAATGCGAATACAACTCTTATCCCACATTCTTCACTTGAGACAATCGATGAATTGCACAAGTTGTATTCTCTCTAATTTCAATTATAGCTAGCTGCATAAGCAATGAAACCAATGAGAAATTCTAAATTAAACTTTCAGAACGTGCGATGCCAAATTACAAAAGTCTAATGAACGCATTATTATGTGCTTGACAACCAACTTTATCAACGCCAAGATACTCAGCTAATTTGTGGTACCAAGTAATAGACCCTCGTTTTTTATTTTCTTGAGTAGTATGGATGTCTAATAATCTTATTGCGCAAGTCAAAAATGCAAAATGTCAGAAACATTCCATTTTTAATTACGATTAAGATATATTTGATGAAAATGTCAAAAACTGTTAAAAAGGGGATTTTTCATATTTTGCTTGTTTCCGCAAAGTCTTTAGGCTTTTCTCTGCAGTTTATATTAGGAGCTATACAACTGCAAATTTTCAGTTCTGAAACCATATACAGTAGCATCTCAACCTTTTTTTGCCATTTTTACAGTTTGTAACCCGCCAATGCAAATAAAATGACGGGGACCACTGCTTTTCTTTATAGTTTACCTAGAGAAAGTGACATTATCATGTTTTATTTTCCTTTTAAGAACAAAGGAAAATGATGTTCTTTGAATCAGTTGGTAAGAAAAAGTCTGGAAATACCAACTTAGACTGTATGAAAGACAGCCACGACAAGCTTACCTCTGAGCTTGCAAATGCTTCATATTGTTCAAGTACTCTTCCAGCTTGAACTTTGAGAGAGTATCTTGTCCGTTGCAATGCGTTGGTTCTTTCTCATTCTTCTGAGTTTTTGGTGCAACAAAAAGCAGTGATCTTTATTTTTTCATAAAAAAATTTTCTAGACACTGAATCCTCAATGGATTCTACGTGTCGTCACAATACTTATTTGCCATGTTACAACACCAGTAAAGATATTCAGAAAAACACTAAACATCACTATTTTCCTTTGGCATCATTTTCGCTCACTGACTGGCGCAAACAAATGGTCATGACTGATACTGGTGGGTACCGTAGTAAGAAACCTCCCAAAGACTTGTGTAAGCACTATACAGGGAAAAACATTTCGTTGATAATATGTTCCGTTTCACTAAACACCTCGAAGTTTTAAAATTAACAGACATACCTGCAGCAACGGAGATATCTGTTGATTCTTGGTCAAATCTTTTTTTCTCTTTTTTGAATGGTCTCTGTCATAAGCGTGAGCAAATGTACATGAAATGCGCTTTTTATCTTAGTTGGCAAGCTCACACAACACTTCGCGTTTTTAGATGCTCACATTTTTTCTAAATTGTTGGTTGCATACGTACAATGTTGTAATCTACGCGATTAACTATAAAAGGTGGCATAGATTGCGTAATAAAAGTCTAAAAGTAAAAACCAAAAGGGTGACACAAGCAGAAAGTAGATATTTTTTTGGATTCCAGGAATTTAGTTGCACTTTTTTAACGCTGAGTTTTCAGGTAAACAAAACCGCGATTTATCCAATTTTTGCCTCTTGCTGCGATAATTTGCTATGACTTGACGAAATGCGCCATTTCATGAACATATTGACGTCACAGCTTTTCATATTATGGTTTGCTTGCATTTTTTGAGGTCGGAGCTTTTGCAACTACTTGCAGGAAAAGTGGAGCAGTTAATGCAAAATCAATTTTGTGACATCAGCACGTCGACTTTTAATTGTATTTGTTGAATGTACTTGTCAATATTTTGCCCATGTGTTTAAAACCAAATCGTTGTTAAACATTTTTACTGTTGGTCTCAGGCTTATTTTTTATAGTCGGAAAAGAATCCATTTCGTCAGCAGTTCCAAACAAAAAGGACCAAGTGCAAACATGTTACAGTGAGTAGTAAAAAAATTACTAATCGCTAGCATATACGTTTGCCCAAATGTTCGGTTTGGCCTATTTCTTATGCAACCATAAAATTATTTACCCTAACTTTTGCAGATACTTCAACCTTGGCACAAACAACAGCATTCTTATGTTAATGTATATTTGCACAAAACGAACAGCAAGCGGTGGTTCTAATAGTTTCTTGCTTAATAGATGCAGCAATGGCATTTCGAAATCCACACATAAGCATCAGGTACCACAAGAAAAATGTCACACCGACACCAAGTTAGAAACCAAAAAAAGCTCTAACACTATGACCCATTACCCCCATCTTCTGGATGAAACGTAATTATAAGTTCACCGATGTCAACGTAAAGTTCTCATTCTGGCAATGCATCACTCTAGCTTTGTATTTGAAATGCCATGTCATATTAACCGGGTTTCATTTTATTGCAAAATTTATTCTTTCGGTACGCTGTTAAGTTTTTATTTCGTTGTTATGTATGTTTATGCCAATGCACAGAACAGTTAATGGGTTTACGCACGCAAAAGGTTTGCTTCAAGATTATTTTAGTTGAACCTACGTGATGAATTCCCATCTGAGGTTTATTCCATAAGCACAAACAAGGAGATCTTACAAAGATGATCAGTTTTCTAGTGTACATGTTATACATGTTATTTGCGTGAAAGTACAAGTACGCATTACTTCCTGGTGTAAGCTTGCTCAACCTGGTTAATTTATGTTTATAACATTTCTTAGGTTCGTAAACTATGCGCTTGATTTACGTTCTTATTTAAACAACAATTCTAAAAAAGTTGATCTTTCTTCGTTGCTTTTTCAGTATTCCCAGTGAACACACAAGCTGTCAGAACAGAGGAAACTGTCAATAAGACACCAAAACAGGCTTTGACAGAACAATGAACTGCAGCAGATTATCTTACACCATCGCACAACGGTATTCTTTCATGCACATGCATGTCCACTCACTGCGATGCCCAGAGCTGATACAGCCGTGAAAGGTTTTCTTCCGCCTCAGCAAGCGCCGCGTCTAAGACTTCGTCCTGACAAGCAATATTATACAGTAGAGCTGCGAAAATGCATTTCTAACCATAAAAGCTGAATGTTCGCAGACGCAAAATTGCGGGAATGAACGTTGCCGCAACCGCATTCTTACACTTTGTTAAAGCAGAATTTTCCTTGAATAAAATTTAAAGAAATGAGGTTGAACATAATCTTTTAAACATTTGGCAGTAAAATCTGTTGTGCTGTATAATTTTTATTGTCTTCGCTGCTCTTAAAAAGTGTTTTTATTTTGTGAAGCTTTTCCGAGAAGGGGACTGCTGTACAACGTGCAGAAATTGTTTCCAGTGTAATTGGCAACGAATGTACCAATATTTATCAGGTCAAATATCGTTACTTGGCGCGACTTTGCTACTACTCAGTTTCCCCCCTCAGAGGCAAAACGACCAGCGTTGGCAATGATGTCTGTCTCAACACAAACCTACGCGTTTTATGCAGTAGGTCGTTAACAGCAAACANTGACGTTATCAGCGCAGAGTCTAGCTCTCTATTTGTGGTTGATGTCTGCCATAACCTGAAAATATATTTATAATCTTTGTGTATGTTCAACGAAAACCTGGCCAAGTGTCAGAAAATAAGCAAAGAATGAGAACTGATCGAGAAAGCACTTGCTGAACACTCATTTCGTAAGTTCTATTTGCTTTTTTGTATTATCAACGACTTCCCAAGCAACCGGGTCAATTTTCCCAGCAATATTTTGTAGATGAATGAAACGACGAACGAACAAAACAGTCAAAACAACACAAAGAAGGTAATCAATTAGTTTGTTTTCTTGACAGTTGCGTCGTTAACGATAGTGAAAGATCAATTTGGGTGACGTTTTCCTTTAATTTCTTAACCTGACACTTTATGGCAGCAAAAATTCCATGCAACGCACTTCTCTATGTTTTAGGTTCTACACGCAACCGTTAATATATGCATAAACCTTTTATGATTGTTTTATGCATTTGGTCAGTAGAGATAATAGGCCTATGAAGCATGCGATCTGCAGGTGCCTGGTAGCAGGTACGGATGCTTGCGGAGAAATGTAAAATTTGCCAAAATTAGAATATTAAAAGCAATGCGACTTGAGAAAATTAATGAAAATCGCTGTATGGAATCTTATAGTACGTACTGAAACGTGTGAAGTGGAAAAGAATAGAACAAAATACAACGTGCAAATGGTGATACGGCGACTAATTAATATACTTCTGACCTTAGAGAAATAAACTGGGCAGAGGTAATCACAAGACTTTCTAACAAAAGTCATAAAGTCATATTTACCATGTTCGGTCATAAAAGTCATATTTTCAAACTAATTCAATAAGGAAACCATTAAAACAATCTCAAAATATCAGGTGAAACTACTTTACCGCTAGGTCTAAGCTCTTCCTGCAAATTGAACTCACTTGGGCATCCTGCGAACGATTCTTTTTACTTAAACATCATAAACTGAAACCTCGATGATTGCAACATTTATTCTACGTACAATTGTTAATTTGCGTTATCAGTATATTTCGTGAACAGTGTGATAAAGGCACTGCACAGCGAACTTTATTAGCTAAACTGCCGTTATTTTACGAGCATGTAGGTGATCTAGCATATGACATCATACAGTATAGCATTTTGCGACACGCAAGATTTCGTTCAACTTCTGTTCAGTAGCGTAGCCAGCCCAAAAATTTTGGGGGGGGCAAACTGTTTGATTATAGGAAATGACATTATTTTGCTTAGAAAAATGACTCAAAAAACAAAATGACTATATTTTCCAAACATTGGGGGGAATGACCCCTTTGGCCCTCCCCTGGCTACGCCTATGCTTCTGTATCTACTTCTGTTTCTCTTTCTGTTTCTGTTTCTCTTTTAACGAAGGAGTGTGTCAACTGTCATTTTGCGAAGTTAAAAATAGAAGTCATAATGCCAAAGTAAAATTGTCCAGTGCTACAAAGATCAAGGCCATTGGAAAAGAATGAGGAGTTTATAGCTACACGTAATGAGGAACTCTATTGGACAAGTATGCCGTTGCATTGTTAAGCACGAGAAGCGCTTTTTTATCAAACAGCATGTAGCAACAGGGAAGCACCAGAAAGGCATTGAATAACGAAATATTTCGTTTGGTCACATAAAGTCATATTTTCTGAAAAATAAAGTCATATTATCAAGTTTTTTAGGTCACTAAAAATGGCCCTAATGATTACTATCCTCTCAATGTAATTTCCATCCACTTTTAAACAATATGTAAGACCACTGGCATAATTTTGAACCGACATTGTGTTTTTCAAATTTATAAAAACTTTCAACATTGCCTTGATTGGATCTAACCATACGAAAACGGCGAAGACACAACATTTGTAAACAACACATCTATTGTGAGAGTTCAATGCCCTATTTCTACGTTTTGTTTTATAGAACACCTTTAGCTTGTGTGAGTAGCAGCGCTATTGAATGAAACTCTGACAAAAAGTTAATAAAACTAGTATATTTACTGACTGGAGGTAGAACGAGGGAATAATCAACACCTTCTTGCTCCGTGCTTCGCAAATGCGCTCTGAAAAAAATGATGAATCAGATTTGTGGCTGCAAATCATGCAGACAATGTGCACGCTTTGACGCTGAACGTCAAGCACATGAGTAACGAAAAGAGAGCTGCATAATAAAATCAATTTACAGGTTTTGGCAAATATTCATTTGATAAATTAGATTACGTACGCTGTTAGTTTCAAAAGCTCTAAATAACACAATTGCCTTTATAAACACAACTGGAAAAATATTTTACCTTAACCGGTCCAATTGTTGCAGTTTGGAAAGTTGTTCCCCGGCTTCTTTAATGGCTTTACTGATGTCATCATTCTGCACAGTTAAATTAAAAGCTAGATTTGTTTTCTGGTGTTATAGTGATGGAGAGTAGATCAAATTTTTCTTTCCTTTTCTTTTGATATCCCCGTCCAGCACATCGAAGATGTTGGAGAAATAAAATCTAATATTTTTTCAAAAATGTGTTCACGCGACATATTTCCTTACGCGAGATGGGTTTGAAGTATCTACAGTCGCAGTCTTCGCAAAAATTAATTGCACAAATATGATCTTCACGAAGCACGATAACGGCACTGGAATCGACACAATAACAAATTCAAAGAAACTTCGGCGCGTTTTTAGATTTAATTTTCAAAACCACTTTTTTTCTGTGCTTTTCGTTTTTTCCAAGGACTTTTATTATCAATCTCGCAAGCAGAATAAATACAACGTTGTGGAGGTGTTCGCAAGGAACACACACAAACCGAACACTTCACCTGCGGAAGCGTTCCTCGCGGTGATTCACTTTTACGAGCGTCCTTCGCTTTGCTCTTGTCCGCAACTCCCCTGCATACACATAAGCAAAATATTTTTCTTAACTTCTACGGACGTGGCGAATGTTTTGCAGTTTCCAAGTTATAAAACAAAGGCCCAGTCCATCATTCCGTGAATGGCCCCGTCAAGCTAATTTTTAAAAGGTTGAGTCTGAATTTTCGAGCCTGGCTCATGATGATTTTCAGCATCAAGGTATCGTGTATGCAGGCCCGTAACCAGGTGGGCGAAGCTCCCCCCTTGGAAAAATATGTTGGACGTTGTTTTAAAAGTATTGGACATTATTTGGGCCACTCTCAGAAAACTCTTTGCCCCCCCTGGTGTCACAAGCTGGTTACGGGCCGGCCTGTATGTAGTCTTATACCTCACCTTGCTTCTGAAATCTTTTCCAGTTGAGATAGACGTTCTTGCGCTCTGTTGTAGGCTTTTTCGAGCACTGAGTCCTGAGGGAAAAGTAAAGTGACGCGGCTAATTTTAAACCTTCTTGCAAACAAATAAATAGCAATCGAAACTTATTGAGACCATGTAGACTAGTTCTGCCAAATTGTCACTGACTTGTGCTAAGGAATTTGACAGCACCGCTACCTCAGGACACCATTCTGGCCGCGTTTCGGGGCTCATTTTCTTGAGGTCTTCCACGCGCTTCATAATTCGTTTGCAAAGAACATCTCCTTGCTTGGAAAGAGTGAGGAATCGCCAGTGGTACTTGTCTGGTTGGCATATAGCATATATGTCTCTGGCTTCCGACGACCATTCGTCGTACTACATTTGAAGAAACAAAAATAATTTGCAAAATATTTGAAAAGATTTTGTTTTCAAAAACCTTTTTGGGGTAGCTTTGAAGAGTTGTATAACGAAAGTGAAGTGATGTATTTAACCAAGTGCATGCAATGGGAAGATAAGATGGTTTTAAACATAAACGTCCGTCTTAACTTAGCCTTTATCCGGACGCTAGACAACAAAAGTTATATTTTATCCTTTGCAGTAGCATTTTCTTCAGTCAGTTAAGTTCACCTTATCATTGCGATGTATCAGCAAAAAGTTGGGACTTCTTTCTACAGCATGGAGCAAGTGCTTGCGGTGCGATTTGTGAGCGTTGTTGACAGTGTGTTGCGCTTTCTCTTCGTCGGATAGTTTTCTGGAATGAAAGACAAGGTCAACGCGAAAATTGAAAAGGTTGAGTGAACAATTTGTTAAAATCATTAAAATGGTTTTTCCAACCCAGACAATTTCATGATTTTTTCGTATTCGTCTATTAACGAAGTACCTAGAAGATGTTAAATTCATGCTTACAATTTACCTTACTGTAGGAACATCGGGGTAATCGACAGTAGTGCGATCAGAATTTCAAAGGTTATGACCAGTTTTAAACCGCATATACTGTTGTTTTCATACACCGCTCTGGTCAGGAAAAACTTGAAATATTTTCGTGAACGTTAAGCGCTACAGACAAAAAACAAGACGCGATGAAAGGAGCGACTACTTCACGTACACGTATTCCAGTGCGCAGTTGTAGTGGTACTCGATATTGCTGTGCTCTCCAGTGCTTCTCATTCTTTTGCTGGATTTTGAGTAACTGAGAGGAGAGCTGGCCTGAAAGAGTTTTGCAGGAAGGTGTTGATAAGAAAGCAATTGCTTGTTTGTTAAATTGTTTACGAATTAGGTGAAATGTCATTGGTTTCACAAATGAAACAAATTTTGCGATGATTTCACAAACGAATTTAATGGTTTTCAGAAAAACACTGGGTTGATGGAAGAAATGACATAAAATATTGAAAAACAAGCTCTCTATGCACTCTCCACTGCACCTGGTCACATACGCTCTCTATGAAAAATAAATTTTCTTTTGGATAATAAAATGCAAAGCTTTCAACTTCAATAGGAAAGTAAGTAAAAAGGCCATGGAGAAAGAGTCAAAGTTATACCATCATAAACGTTTTATGAAACAAATGAACGTGATTGCCTTGCAGGTTTTCCGTTACACTTATTTCAACTATTAACTTTGCTTTGAGTCACAAGATATAGAACTGAGTAAAGCTTAACGCTTCCGCAAACTGGGCTCAGCGAGGTTTGCTCAAGATCAAATTTTCTTTGGCTGAAAAAAGGTGACAAGATCCTTCACGGGTCAAACCGTCTATAAACATTGAAAAACTACTTCACGTCATAAAACAAGCGACAGATCATAATTTCAGTTATACCATGTTCGGAAGAGCTCTTGGACTTTCAGTTTTTCGTTTTCTATGATCGGAGTGTTGCAGTGTTGGTAGAGGATTCGATGTGAAACCGGGTCTAAAGACACGAAATTTAAGAAACGCACTGCACGCTATAATAGATGTTTGGAGATGTCTGCAAACCAGTCTGGCAAAATTGCAGATGAATCATATGCGGAACGAGGACATCCAGCATGTGCGTAAAATTAGCTTGCAATCTGCCAAATTAAAACATCTTGACTTAAAAACAGGTCATAGCTTGGGCTTCTGAAATAGGTAAGGGTTAAGGGTAAAGAGTAAATAGATAAGGGTATATTCGAATACAATATTTTTCGACTAAAGTCAATTAAATTTTAGCAGATTTCCAAAGCCGAAATCAGTAACTTTCAACTGCGCAGTTTATCTTTGCACAGCTCTCTCATTTAAAATGTTGGCTACTGTTGCAAAAATGGAACTCAATAGTTAATAAGTTCTTCCTCAAAATAAAAAAAATTTAAACTTATTACACTCTTCGTCAGCTGAGGAACCTGTTTATCCTCATTGCATGTACGGTTTTCAAAAGCACTGACAGTGTAACTTTGGCAGCAACAAAATTTGAGCACACCACATATTCGTATTTAAGTTTGAGTCAATGCGTATGTAAATCCAAGCTTTGTTTTCAAGCACCGTAATCCGCCGTTTAGAAATTAAGGAACCATTTTGACATACAATATATCTCAATAAACAAATCTGAAACATATTCGTGCGAACTTACGCATAGCTATTCCACGTGGCAAGCAGTGCTTCCATCGGTGTAGGCTGTGCTGATACTGTGGGACTGCCAGTCATGGGTAAGAACTCTGATTGCTCTTTGTAGTTCTTGCAAACCTGCTGCCAGAGAAACAAAGGTATCAGACCACGCTGACTCTGCATCATTTTCTGCTGTTGGTTTTGCTGTTGGGAGTTTCCAACAGCGAACGGAAACGACTGCGCTGGGTTAGGAGTCGTCAGACGCGAGTTGGCACTGAAGCTTTTTTGGTGTGGCGGGGTTTTTCGACGGGGTTGCTCCGCTTGAATTGGGAAGGAGTGATTGGGGAAAGAACTAGGTTTATGTGGGTCATTAAGCTCTTGTACTCTAAGTGGAAGGTGGGGTGATGGGACATCGACTGAGCCAAACGCAGGCAAGCCGTAATTCCACGAGCCTTTGACGTCAGAAGACGTACAAGCGACGTCTTGCTGTGCACTGTTGGCTTCATACGTCTCGCGACCGTTTTTGGCAACGAAGCGCTGAGCAGCTTGCATGTGAGGATATGTTAGGCAGTTGCCGAACAGGTCGTACGGGTTCCAAGGTCTGTTATTGTGAGCGAAAATGCTCGGAAGAATGCCACCTGAAAAACTGAAACTTGACGGTGTTTCATTGATGGCAACAACACCGACATGTTTTCCTTGCACCGAATGGCTGTTGTTGGGTTGATCCTGTGAAGACGCGATTGCGGATCCTCTTCGAGAACCAAAAAAACTTTCGCGGAGATCGTTTGCAGAAATGTTCGCATTGTGATCTTTCTGCTCCAGTGAACCGTTGCTTGACCCGATACGAGGTACCGTCATATTGATCGGTTGTTCTTCGTCATACTGCGATTGCTGGCCACGGGAACAAATTGGCTGTTGCATTTCATTAGAATTGCTGTTAGGAGCCACATTGAGTCCGATGACATTTTTCTCTGCGGTGTTAAAGGGTTGTTTAGTGGCTCGAAAAGATTCCGATCCTTCTTGTATGTTATCGTTGGCAGCAGCTTTCTCCTGTTTGAAAAGCATTGGGTGATTAAGGCCTCAGTTGTATAAAGAAGCTCGTCATTTTGCTGTTGTTTTGTCAACGCAAACAGAAAAATTGTGGCAAATGCTCTGCTATTTACACGAACCTACCTTTACTTTGTCCCGGTGTTCGACGGTGTTCGCGTTAGTGGCGACACCATTCGGTTTACCAGTTGCATTCTTTCTTGCCGCTTGCTGTGCTGAAAGTTCCTTTTTAACGGCGCTGAACATCTTGTACTCGCCCTGTTTGCACAAAACCACCTGCAGAGGTTTGCTAGGGTGAAGTTGGTACGTGTCTCTCGCCATCATGAGAAACAATTGAAAGTCGTCATCGGCGTTTAACGAAAATTTGTTCGTTTCTGCGAAGACAAAAAGAATCGATTTTATTCGGCCCAACACACGTGAAACGTTGCTCAGAGACAAAGCAGCCGGCAGCTCCACCATCAAAGAAGCTCGAGGAACTCAACTGAGTCGCTTGTTGCCGACATAAATTTTAGTGCTGCAATTTTTTTCTTATGAGGTAGCATTTTCTTCATTCAGGTGGCCGACGTTGGTTTTATGCGTTGTTGTTTTTAGCATTTGACATGCTTAGATGGGTCACTTGTTCATTTGAAAGAGGTCAACCTCGTGATGATCAAGCAAGCCTTTCAAGTCTGGATCGAGGCTAAGAGGCAATACTAACAATACCAATGTCATTTTTCTTCGTTGAACACCTTTGCAGCTGAAGTCAACTTGCTTATTATACAAAAACAAAAACTTGGCTGTGCTGGAACGCTAAGTGTAGCTTAAATGAAATGCAAGTTGCTGTAAATTAGTAATTGATGTCCCTTTAAAGGCCTTATTTCAGACCCTGAGAGAATTGACTCTATTTAAAAGCAACCAGATAACAAAAAGCAAAACGTTACACGCAAAACTAGCCTTCTGCCCAAATGCTTGCAGAGATTAACTAATAGATGAATTCCCTGTCACTTGTCTATGTTATACATAGCTTTTCAGCAGGCAATGATTTACATTACTTGGATGCTTTCTTGTTATGCAAATAAACCACGTTATGCCATATTATAGATACCAAGGGTGATAAACCTCTAAATATGTTATACACAACGCAGAACCAATTTGGTGCGTTCTGTGGCAATGGTTTGTGATCTACTTGAATCCCCTCGGCTGGTTTCATTTATAAGAGTCATTATAACTGAAACATCGCCTCATTTTTCCGAAGTCATTAGCCTCTTTGAGATGAAAATTAATGCCAACGGGTAGAATCTGTGGTGGCACTGCAATTTTATGGAGCAAAGAGCCAAAACCAAAAGCGTTTATCAAGACAAAATTATCATTTGACTGAAGGTATGCTTAAATTCAACGACATTAAATTTTGTAAATGCGTAGTGGAGATGCTGTGGGTGATTTGCTCCAAGTGTTTGTTCCTCATCAGTACTGACTACGTGCACCAACCATCATCTACCTTGTGATGCGTTGTGCCCAAGTGTTTTTATACTTCTGTGTTCTTTTGAATTCCCTATGATATGGACTATATGCCTGAACCAAATCTTTAAAATTAAAATTAATTGAATTTGAAGCCCCAAAACTGAAAAACTGTTCTAATTTCCTGAACGTGCTTTTATGCAGCAATAGGGCACAACCACCGCACACAAGTTCAGTTGGCAAACTAATATCTACACAAGATCACAATTAACCACTGCGCCGACTGGAGTAGGTCCGGCAATCTAACGCACCCTAACTGGCACCTACGGTACAGTAGATCGTGTATCTGCTGTACAGCCAAAAAATGGAAGTTGTTCATTTGTTGTCAGTGAAAACGATGAATACTCACTGAGGCCGGACTTTATAAAAGAAAAGTAGTTATTTGCCTTTGCGATTGATGTCTCCTAAAAACATACCGCAGTTTAGAGCTCTGTAGAGTTTAAGACGATATAAAACGTTTCTATAGGTATTAAAGGCTCGGAAGCAGGGAAGCATATCAAAAAAATTCAAAACATATGAGATCAGAACTAAATTATAAGTTTATTTATCAAAAATCCATTCCTTATGTAATACAAAGGAATGCAAAAGAAAGACGGTGATGCTATAATTTGTAATATTTTTAAATGTGGCAAATACTGTAAGTTAAATTGATCAAAATTAATTTTACCTTCTGCTTTCAATAACTACCTTTAACCTCTCATGTGCCTGACGCATTGCTCAAAAAGGCAAGTAACGTTTATTAAAGCAGTAAAGGATCATGACGCTCATGGGCTTTTCCACACGGAATATTCAGTTTTTGACAGCTTTATTTTTGCAAATGTTTGTCAAAGAACATTTTTTACTCCAACTTTTCCAAGTCAGAAATTTATTTTCATTACCGAACGTAACAACATCATAACAATACAAGTTTGAAAGGAAATAGTCGAAACACTTTTCAGTTAAAATTCACAAATCATGAAAATAATACAAGGAATAGCGATTAGCTTTGAAGTGTACAGTTTCAGGCATAAACCCGGTTCGCAGATACGATAGCATTTCAGCAATTTAGAAGAGAGAAATGAGTTTGAAAGAGCTCTGAGTAGTTTATCTAAATGCCGCATCAGGCCTTCTGTCCTCACTAAAAAAGAATGGCACATGTTAAACTGGTCAAACTTGGCAAAAACCTAAAAAGGCATGAAGTTTGCTGACCAAGTCAAATTACTTAGATACTTTACTAAAGGATGACAATGACATTCAGAGACAAGTAAAAAACATTTTATTGTGCCGCAAACAAATGCAAAGGCACCTTTTCTCACCAATGCTGTTTCCCCTTATCTTGTGTCCATGTGTGCCAATGCACGCCAGACAGCTGTGATGCAAGTACACACATCACGGTGCGACTTTGTGTTGCCTACAACAACGCTTTATCGTGTTTTACATTACATCCCAAGGAATGTAAGTGTTCGCCTACATCAAGTAACCATTTGATGCTTTGATAAAAAACAATTTGTATGCTTTTGTTCAATGATGTGCATCTTCATCTAACTTTTTGAACGTTTACTGCAATTATCTGATGCCTCTTACAAACCTCCGTTTGTCGCCAATGCTGTAAAGCTTCAGTGCGAGAATGACCAATTTACTGCCTTGTTTCAGTGTCTCTTCACCTTCAGCATTGTCAGTTTGTGTCACCTAGGCCTAATACCTATCTTGCGATGTGTTGAGTTTAAGCATTTTTTATCCTTGTGTTCATTGACTAACCCCTGTTATATGGACCGTGCATCTGAGCCAAACGAATATTGTTAATAAAAATAAAACGAATGGCGCATCAGCTTGTACATATAAAAATCCGGAAAAAACAAATGCGAGAAGACAGATTGTGAAGGTAAAACTAAGTTAAACGACTTGTCCGTTTAGTCTTGCTGAATGAAGGTAGTGCCACACGTTTGAACAGATCTCAGTGGCAAGTTTCCTCCACGGCAATTACTTATAATCTTCCAAAACCTCTCGTCTAGTACTGTATGTGCTGAGAGCGCTGATAAGGTCTAAAATACTCATCTCCTTTAAATGCTTTGGAAAGTAGCGGCTAAAATTACCATTAATAAGATTTGATTTACTTGACATTAATCGTCAAATAAATTTTTGGGGATTGATGTATTATTGATTTTCCATAGTCTCTACTCTATGATGAGGTAAAATCTGCCTAATCAATCAGGTTCTTACAGTAACTGAGCTGCGCTAAGGTTTTGCTGAATTACTTACCCAAAAGGAAAGATCTCTTGATTTACGTATGCATTGGTCCCGATTTCAGCGTTAGTTAAATCAGGTTTTGATTTTCCAGGGCGCCGAATTGTCAGGTATAGTTATAGCCATTGGTGTAACATACATGCACAAGGAGAACTTTTACCATTCAACTTTTTCACAAGACGCAAAAGAATTCTGAAGCAGGTCTTACCTTCAGCGACAATTTCGATTTCTGGGGGAGGTTCATCGTTATAAACGTCCTTCCATATCTTTCGCACGTCATCCGAGCTGCTACTGCTGCACAGCATGCTGACTTTGGCCCGGCACAGCTCGCCCAGTCCGCTAAAGCAGGCCGCAAACTTGGCATTTTCAGTCATCCTGCAGTTAACTTATTGCAAATCATCGAGAAAAGACAGCTTGTAAGCCTTGGATCGGAAGAATAATTTGCGATTGAAGACACCAAAAGCTAATTTTCTTCCTCAGTTTCCTAGCTAGTATCACAAACCACGGTTTTCTAAAAATAAAAAAACTAAGCTAGGTCTCCTGCCTGCTCATGGATTTCTGGGAAATTTAGTATTCCCAGCAGTGAAGATTTTGGACTGACACTCGTTAAGTGATGGATGGTTTCATGCACGTATGGCCTAGTTTTCACATCCCAAGGTACAGTACACAATACTGTTTCGGAAAACCAAAATTGACTTCATGTTCGGAGAGGTTGACGTGATAACTTTGCTAAATCACTCCTAAACATTCTTTTTGTGCTATTACGCAAAACGCTTCTAACTTCTGCTTTTAATAGTTAAACTAAGCGTGCGTGCGACACCGCTGCAGTAATAGCCGATACGCTGAACTGCAGTTACTAGCACGTGTATTGTATTGTATTGTTTCGCCACTATATGACAATTTAACGGCCAAAGAAAAACAACATTCAGAACATTTGAGAAATTACCATTCTCTTAGCAATGGCATAGCGAAAGATCTTGCGATCACCTGGTCTAACTGCACCATTCATGTTATGTGACTTTCAGACAAAAACAAAACCCTCAGCTACTGAATAAACACCTTAGGTTTGATGTACTGTGGTCTTTAGTCCTTGCTGAAGGCGCTCCATCAATCTTCCCGTGTTTTTTTTTCATCCACCGCTGCTAGCTCCTTCCACCTGCGACCAAAGCCCAAAGAGGCGGTCTGCTTTCTAAACCCGAGCAATGCACGCCCTCGACAGAGAATTTTTTTTGCTTATTTAATGGCGGGCGGCAAGTGGCATAGCACTGATTATTGCTGCTTGGCCTACATCTTTTGTGTGGCTTCGGCCGAAAAGCGAGTAGATCTCCTTCCAGCGCCCGGCCAAGCTTAGTCCAGCGTCGTCGCGTTAATTAGAAAGCACGAAGCGTTCAAGATTCATTGTTGCTGGCCTAGTTTCGCACCGCGGCCGAGTCACCCGGCCTGGCATTTATTTGTCAAGCGCAATCAGCTGGCCATTCTCTGCCGGCCATGCATCCCAAGGCGACGCTGTGAGGCACTCAGCCTTTGCATGTGGGCTTCCTGTGTCACATCTGTTCGTTTCTTTGCTGATTACCTTGTCCTCGTGCAGCTGCTTTAAATCGATATTAGACGATGAAAGCGGTCAGGGTAAGCAGCACGGATCACCATCCCTTGTCATGACCACTGACCTTCGAGATAAATTGCAGCAGCGACAAATTCACGCAACCATGAAATATTCAATTAAATGCAAGCGTTTAGGGGAGTGGAGGAATGTGTCACTATTGTGCTTTTCACCCTAACTTAAGTTGTAAAAGCGAAACACAATTCAACAGGTTTTGAATTGTTTCAAGAAGATTTCGTTAAGGTTACTTCCAGAATGCTTGTTTTAACTTAAATATGAAACATTGCTGATGAAGACTTAACAAAAAAGACGAACTCCTTTTAAACGACAACCTTGATCTAGTGCTTTCTAAGACTATGATAAGTTGGCACGTTAGCTCAAACACCGGCTGTGGTCAAACACCTTTTGTCCTTTTTACAGCGATGAAGGATAACAAATCCTGCTAATGAGCAGTTATCACCCTGACGGCTGACGCAACTTTTTTCTGCGAACCACCTCAGTAAATCAAATAGAAATAAATAAAAGGAAAGAATTTTACCGACTTTTGTTCATGTCTAGGCACGCTTTGGCTGGTAGCCTGGTTTCTGACGGGATAGCAGTATGCAGTGTGCAATTTAAATGGATCCACGGCTGTCAACTTGTTTCATGGCGACTCTTCAAAACAGCAAGCACAATGATACTTCACACCGAGGATAAACATGCAAATTTTCATCCACTGATCACTTCTCAGAGAGTTTTCTCATGTTACTTGCAGTCGTAAACACTACAATATGTTTATGTGATTTGAAACGTGAATTTTTCTTTATTTGTTATGTTTTTCTTCATCCAACAGTGTCGTTGCAGAAATTTACGAAGATTATTCAAAAGAAAATATCTTGGACGAAATTTAAACGTTGATAACCTGTGCATTGAAGTAATATTTGAATAATAAACTTTTTCAATACCCGAAAAAAGATTCAGATTATGTTTGACATACCTTTCTACCACCTTAATGCAGAATGAAAAGGGGGTTGACGAAATGCAGTCATGCGCTTCTTTTTTTACAATCTCCAGTAGAACTCCATTCTTTCTGTTAAATATATGAAAAAATTTCCCCGGGTTGAAACGTAATCCTCCTCAAAAGCGTGAAAATATCTCATCGGAACAGCAGGAAAAGTACGACTTTGTAAATTCATAGCTGGCATTGTGTTATGCTTTTATGAAGTAGCCTTGTATATATATAAAATGCTCATTTATTCGCATGATACATTTAAGCAGCGGTTTGCATAGTTTAGTTAAATAATGATCATTAACAAACCCAGAATTGCTTAAATATTCACGTTGCACTGTTAGCTTTTGTAGATATTGAAAAATATAGATGTTTTGTATCAATCGATATTTTTGCTAGCATAGACACTTGTTGAGGATTGTCGATGATACGCAAAAAAAGAAGCAGAAATGGGTATCAATAGGATCTACCGGAAAAATTCAAGTTTCATTTTTTAAAGTAAATTCACAGTCAACGCATTTTTCAAGAATGCTGTTTCAAACCATGCCCTGGGTATAAGTCTTTCGGATATTATTTCAAAACGCTTTCTTACAGATTGCAACAAATGCGTTCACCTGGCACCCATAAAAAGAACTTCGTTTGTGTTGACAACAAAACTGTTTAAGGGGAGAAAACTGGAAACTTTGAATTACAGAAATGTAAGAACTAATAAATATCTTTTGATGGATGGTGTAAACCGCATTAAAAGGTTATTTCTCGGTTTTGATTTGCATATGCAGCCGATATTCATTGGGGTAATAGGTATTTATATGTTGTAAAAATAACAAGTTCGGATAGTCATTCCTTCCCGTTCTACAAAATGGAGAAAATCTTTATTTATTTATTTGTTTATGTTCTGCAGCTGAGCTGGTCTATAAACGTGTTTTCATTTTTTTCTAAACAATTCTTTCGGAAGGCAAACAACACATATCTTTAGCTTGACGCACCTCAATAAACAGTTGTAACACTCATATATCTTGTGCACGATTTCCATCTGTAACCACATTTTTGACTCGTGTCTTCCGATCTTGTTCGTGTTCGTCGAAACAGGAACATACCTACAAGTAAAATCTTTGTTTTTGTTTGTGATGAACAGGGAAAGGTTGTAAAAACATAAAAAATTACATATCAAAGAACTATCTGTTTCATGTATATTCGCAAGCGAAATCTTTCAAAGGTGATTGAATTCAAAATGCAGGAGAAAGAATCTTGGAAGTCCCGCAAATCACATAAGTGCGCTTAAGCCATTGTTTTTCAGTTTTTGCGGCTTTGATTCTCCAAATAAAATGTTCTGTAAAAATCTGTATTTTAACTACAACAACATCTTTCAATTTTTTGTAGGTGCCCAGACAATGCAACCAACTTAATGCGGCGTGGACACTCAACACTTCAGCACGATAACAGCAGTACGACATTGTTTTACATCAGAAAAGCTGCGCTTTTCAAAGTAACTTTTCTTTGACTTCCGTTTCTCAGTTCGGGAATATCGCTGACGCTTTATGAGCTTAATGCAAAACACTTGTCAAGTTCCGTGGAAAATTGCACCTTCAGTTTCTGAAGCAGGATGTAAACCTGATGGTTAGCGCCAGACCACCAAACAGTCAGATGTGCATTCATAAAAGCGCGCTCGGGCATGAAGCCTGCTGGTGTAATTAGCGTTAACGTGGTTTGCAAAAGCAGTTCCTGGAATCCCAACAGCAGTTCAGTTCCTGTTTCAATCAAGCTTTGAGTTTCCACTCTGGTTTTAGGAAAAGCATTACTTCGTTGAAATAATCGAAACATTTTTTGTTTTTTGAATTTTCATACGCTAAATATTCATGCACGAATTCTAAATGATGTATAGCGGTATCTGAGAAAATAAGCTGCATGACTGACAATTTCCTTCGATTTGTGTTAATTGATGCAGGCTTGACGTTTACAAATAACTTTTTCTGTTGGTTTGGTGGTTGCATTTTGAAGCATTTTGAAGGTGTTGTTTCAACCACATTGCCATCACCCTGCGCAGAGTCAGATGGCATAAACAAAACGTCACGGCCAAACTGAGGTACATCTGTTACCAAGATGTGCATTCAGTGACACGGAAACGATAGAAAAATGTCGGCTGTTGCAAGCAGCATACCCGATAACGACAAGCTTTCTTTGTCCAACGACCTGCGGTGGGCGAACGCGTCGCGGAAAGAAGATGCAGCTGGCGATTAAAGCGCTCTCGCTTCGATGCGCAGAGGTCCCCCCTCTCTTTCCAAACAAAGAAGCCCGAAATCTGGGACGGCAAGGCTCGGCGACGCGTCGCTTGCATTTACGATTAACCGCTTTATTTATTTCGCGACAGCGCGCGCGGCTCGGTCGAGAGCGTTCTAAACGCCGAGCTGCGCGAAGCATCTCGCGCGTTGACACGCCCTGCGTGCCAAGATATTTGAAGTTTCGCCCGCAAATCGCCTGCGCGGGAGCAAGATGCGTTTTACGAGATCTTCTCTGGTGTCTCTGACGTAAGCGTCCTCCGCCTGACCTTGTCTCGTCGCTGATGGTCGACGTCACTTCATCGTCGTTGCTTATTCAAAAGCGGCTCCGATCATAAGTGCTCCGTGCCGGTCGCGTTAATTGCTAGCTGCCTTCTTCCGCCCTGCCTTCTGCAAATCTCTGACGAGTAATCGCATTGACGCGGCCGCGCGCCTTTTCCACGACATATGTTCGTTAAAAATAGCTGTCCCAGTCAGTGACTTGCGAGTAAGAGGATCAAAGAAGGACCAGAGCTGCGGACATGAGCTAGATTTGCGGCAGGTCGACCTGTGTTGGTTAAAATGCGATTTCAAATAGACATGAAGAAATTGCAAATGCACTCAAAAGTTTATAACTAAGTTCATAAATCAGTGAAAGGAAATGAAAAAGTTTTTGTCATTCTTGTGGTACATGAAAAAGTCTAACCACGTTAAAAACATTTCAAAACGGATCAAACGTTTTGCCAATGTTCTTATAGGGGCCGCACAACACGCCATGGTTTGCGCTGCAGTTCTGATTCAAAAAAGTTGAAAGTTAACTGCGAGTGTGTATTCATACGATACGAGGAACAATCAAAACTAGGAGATTTGTGTTACCGAAGGCTCATACAAACTCATGTAACAAAATGCTGAAGCACAGTGCAATAGAAACCTCTTCACAAATTTATTAGATTTTAAAAGTTAGTTGAAGTTGTGGGACTTTAAAATTTTTGGAACATTTCACAGCTCGCTAAAAATTTTTCGGGAATTAAAGACTTGTCGACATTCTTCCTTTGCCATGTTTGCGTACATTAACCCAGTTCACTGACCCTGTATTGCTGTTACAACTTAAGTAGTTCCTTCATGTGGTTTCGTTGTCGTTTCTTACTTAATTTGTGTTTTGCAACATTCACTACATAGGCTATTGGTTGGACTTTCCGCATTACCCTCGTATAATGTAGTGGGGCATAGTTGATCTCCAATTGCATTACAAAAATTGCAAATCGTGTATCTACCGAGCAGTATGCGATTTATGTTCGTGTTCGCAAGACATCACATCGACTGAAAATCTAATTCCGTGCGATTGATTGCACGCCTCATTCTTAGCCTGCGTAATTTTGCGACGTACATTGCAAAGCTGTACTAATCCCAACTATTCGTGGCACAATTCCATCACCAGCTGCCACCCTATATCTATAATATACGTGAAACCTATCAAAAAACTTCGAGCCAATCTTAAGGTAATTCCTCTGGCAGCGAAATTTTGGGTGCATTTACGGTTTGTTAACAACACAACTCCATTAATCGTATAAATGCTTTACGCGTATGCAGCCTTATAATCAAGACTAAAAGACTTGTTCGCTTTGCCCTTCAATTAGATTCGACTTGAGGAGGACTGGAGCCTAAATTGCCCCTGGACATTCATAGCCTTCCACATACTGTACGTGTTATGAATGCTCCATCTGGACTTCATCATAGCGGCATACAGCGGTGCAAGCGGTATCTGTATTAAAGTAACGGTGTTAGCGCCATCATGCGTGTGTTCTGCGCTAGCCCCACTTCGTCTATGTTTGTGTTCTTCAGGTACGTGTACGTTCCTTGTTAGCGCCATTTGTGTGTGAGCGAGCTATTTTTTCTTGTGTGTAGGTGTGAAGTCGTTATACGTTGTATAAACATTCCATAGCGTGAAAAAGTAACTTCCAATATCTTTGTTTTCGATTTGTGCAAAACCATCCTGATACTACTATCTGGGCAATCTCGTTGAAGATAGCGTCGACTTGAAAGTTACCGCCCGTTTCCATCGACGTGATTTGATAGCACTGGTCCTAGGGTGATGAGGTAATGAAGCTCTCGCAAGATTTTGGAACATGAAATTTCGGAAACAATGAGAATGCTATGAAGCATTGCAAAATCAGCGAAACACTTTGGCGGACTACGAAATAAAACGTTTGTCAGTTGGATTGCTTTCCAATTGGCAAGCATTATAAGAAACTAACTCAAGTCCTAAGTAAATACACAAATTGGTTCTTTAACACGCTATACTGGCTTTGTGCCTCCAGTTGTAGGGCTTTACAAATGGTCCCCGAGTATTCATCTTGAAAAACCTTGTACCTTGGACTGCGCAGATGCTTTAGTGAAATTTGAAATAGTTGCAATTCATTGGTACAAAACAGTATACAGTATGTTTTGTTCATGTTCCTGCTCTTTATCGCTGTGTGCCTGTTTGAAAAGAAATCAACCACCGTTTTCTAATTCTTCGGTCTGGAACCCAGTTTACCACTTGAGAGGCGACAGATCTACCGCTGCTCTGTTCAACTAGCTTAAATTCTTTGTACGTTAAAAGTAAAGCGTTTCATTTTGCGTCATATAGTAACAAAGTTTCAGAAATTGTTGGTGCATGACCGCATTAAAGTGTTTCGCAGATGTTCCTCANTTTTATAAGAAAGCTTACCTTGATTTTGTTGCAGACGTTTGTGGCTAGATCATGAGCATATGATGGCAAGACTTCGATCGATCGACTTGATGGACTTGTTCTTGATTTGATTGTTTGTTTTCCTTGATTGCGCTTCAAGCTTAAGACTTTTTATTTGCCCATATTGCCAGTTTGTCCTCTGAATATTTGTTTTGCACTACACTTCACTATTTTAGCGTATAAATCTCAGAACTTTACTTTTTTTGTTCCATGTAAATAAACCACCGATACATGAAGCTTACACCGTAACTTTTGTTGAACAACCGAATTTTCACTCTCTGAATATCTGTGAAGATATATGGTACAACCAGCTTGGCGCACAAATTACTATTCACAGCCATGATCTTCCCGCGCACGAGATAACATTTTTTGTTTCCCTTTTGCATTGAACGTTGATGTGTTTTGATTATCGCGGCCAGCCTACTGGAGTTTTGGTTCTCGTCAGTCACAGCGTTTCAAATGCGCCCGCTGAGGTTTGGTTGCCATCGTTACTAAATACTGTACAAGCTTAGCTTACGCATTCTGCAGTTAAGGCGTGTTGTTTCTAGATAAACTGGAAGCGCCGTTTTGACAGTAGTTGCATTTATCTGAAAATGAATTCTATTGTGTAAATCATTGTAGCTTGCGTTGAGTTTTATTAAGTTCATGTAACTTTTGCAGTAAGTTTTGAAGTTGCAGCGAATACTTTCAGTTGAGTAAGACGTAATTTCCAGTTTTAATTGTCGCAATTGGTGTTGTGCTATGTTTTACTACAGTCTTAAGGTTGTTTACTTTCTCTGACCTTGCCTTAGTCTTTCAACGTTTCACACCTGTTACATTGCTTGTAGATTTAAAGCCTGAGGATGCGTAGTGTTACATGAAATCGATTTCCTATTAAAAATTTGTGATTGATTCCTTGTTTGTTTCCCCTGCGGAGTGAAGTTACTTGAACTTTACTTTTGTTACAGAATATACGTCAGTGAATTTCGTGACATGATTAATGTGAGCTTTGTGCAGTTAGTGATTAACCCAAACAATGAAAGCACCTTAATTACCAGAATCATGCAAAACACAAATCGAAGATATATTTACCGAAGTTGCGAAGGGCATGGTTGGAAGAAAATATTTAGTATAGTCTACATTATAAGTGTCTTTTCAGTTTTTCGCAGCGTACCTAAGGCGCAGATATGCAGAGATGGACGTCAGCAAATCATTGGAGACTTTCAAAACGTGCGAAGTTAACATAATGAGCAAATATTTCTGGATTTCACAGAAAATCAGTGGAAAGCAGATAGAGTGGTTAGTGGTCATAACACGATTCTATTGTATACTGACGCGCTTGAGAAAACTTTACGCTTATATTTCCAGCAGATAGATGTATTATATGTTACTTGCAAATTGGGTAAACAATATTTTGAGCGTTGCAGCAAAATGGTGACTGTGGATGTTGCAGAAATGTACTGACAAGTATTACAACTGCTCACACAAGCAACAAGTTCTTCATCAATTTTCCACCACAGCTGCTGTAAGCTACAGTTAAGGAATTCAACTTGGAGATCTTTAATAGAAATTAATCAACTCAAAGCACATTCAGATGAACGTCTGATTTGTCGATGCAAGTGTGATTGCTGTTTTAAAATTATTTTGCCCATACGTTAAAACATTTTGCAAAATAAATAATTCTCAATTTAATCATTTCTGGCTATCACAACACTACATTTGTTGCGCATGACAAAGTTAAAAAATGCACAGCGTTTTACTTTGACTTGACACAACAAAGCGGCATCAAAAAAGGCAAGATATGTTTTGTATAGGAATATGTAACAGGAATCCGATCATCCATTCATTAGTTTGATGACGTAAAGGAATTGCAAGTGCTAGATATTAAGATGTTGAAAAGTTTGGAACAAATTTTTTGACATTTTATTTCGCAAATGGTAGTTTTTGCTGTTATTAGAGCACGGTTTCTCTGAATAAATTGTTCTTGGAAAAAAAATGTAAACATACACATTCTTCTTCCATTCACATAAAATGTAAATCCTCTCAAACAATATGCTCATTCATAAAGAAACATCCTGGCTCAATTAATGATTTATGATACATCACTAAGCTTCTTGAACACATGACATATTTAAAAATCGTAAGAACAGCGTTTTTCAACTTTGCAGTCAATTTATCTCTCTTCCTCCTAGAACACATAGTTGTTGCTATATACTGGTTCAGGAGCAGCCCCAGAAACCACAAAAGATTCTCTTTTTGTTGTAAAAGATGCTGAAACAAAGTTCTTAGCCGAGAGTGATTGTTTGACATGACGCCTGCAAAATATAAAACACGTCTATAAACCTTCTATTTCACACATTAGATTTCTTTTATATTTCTCTCATTGGTTGAGTCTCTAAGATGCCCAAAGATGCAGGAAAATGTGTGTTTTTCGAAAATGTATGTTTTTCGTTGCAGGAAAATGTAAGTCAATTGGTCTGCAAGCAACAGAACAATTTATACTCTTGGAAAAAGTTAAAGCTATTTATTCGCGATTTTGTTGCCAAATATTTTCGAATGTTCATTTGTGCATACTTGAAAACTATTTCCTTTTTCATATACTGTAATTATGTTGTCTGATGGGCATTGCCATAATTGCCATGAATGCCCATGGGAGATTTTTCTCTTTCCCATTCCACGGCAGCTTGTGAATGTCCCATCCTATTGGACATACACGTAGTCAGGAGGGACAAAGGAGCCATGACCCCCACATTTCTAGTATATCTCGTTATTTTGTGCTTCGAGAGGATGTGTCCCACACCAAACACTGTTGCTCGGTTAAAGTCGAAAATATTTGGCCCCTCCCAAAATTTTGGGCTGGTTACGCTACTTCCATTGGATCCCTACAAAACTAGTAACACGAAGTACTTTATGTCATACTCATATATAATGTGTAGAATCTACAGCGACGGATTTGAAATACCACAAAGCTGCGAATAGGGGCAAATGAAAATTGGGTGATATTTTGTATAGCCATCTAATAAAAGGCCCCAAAACCTTTTTCCGGGTGTTTATCATCACTACGCCATGGCACAGAGCGTGTAAATACTTATTGTGCTATGACATTTCAAGCTTACTTTCCCTTCCCATAGAATTCCCATTAGGATTCCATTAGATTCCCATACGGACAAGCTGGGTACCTGCATTTTACTTTTATGGACCCCATTTCGTTTTTTCAGTTTCTGAAGAAGTTTTGCAATGATCAAGATCCAAAATGTGGGTATAGTATCCCAATTTGATGATCTGTTGCAGCATAAAATCTTCACAAAGGAAAGATCGATTGCATTTTGCATGACATTGCCTATGTCACGAACGTGTTTGTAAGCATCGTTTATGACGCAACACCTTTCAGAACGTTTTGCAGTGTACCTTGTTATAATACGACGTTTTCACTCAAAAAAAATGAACATATCTATCAACTAAAGTCGCTCTGTTCTACTTTGGTAGTAAAGGTTGGAAAATCGCTCGCATTTTCCAACCTCTGACCAAAATAGCCGGAAAACACAATCTTATCGCATCTTCTAAAACTTGCAGAGACGGAAACAGTTTAGAAAGTATAAGTATTTGTGCAATATAAGACTTGTGCCATACAACGATGACATTAGTCACCCAGCTAAATCAAGCAGTCACTGTTCTTGAAACTCTATATCACATTTGTCTTATTGCATCTACAGTTTGGTTATAGGATACACCAAAACCTCAACAAGTAACGATATCCGCCTGAGCGAGTGCCCCCAAAGGTATTTTTTGAACAAAATATGTAGATTGGCTGAAACATGATGGTCAACTTGCAGGTCAAATACTAGTGTCTACAATCTATTCTCTTTGCAGGCGTGTTGTTGTGTTCAGTGAGCAGAAGAAACAGGTAAAAAGACAATTTTTTGAATTTTTTGATTTTTGCATTTTACGAACTCAAGCCAGATGTTGATGAGCTCTATAAGTTTTTTTTGCTTTCTGATATTAAGGGAAAAGTCAAACCCTATTATTATTTTCGTGTTGGTCTCATCGTGCTGGAGACGCCCTGTACAAACAGCTGTTCTTTCTAATCAGGCGAAGATGTTTATGCCTTTGCCTTGATGCGGTTTAACGCTTTTAGTCTGCTCAAGTCATTGCAAACTAATTCACCAAAAAATGCTAAGATTCAGGCGAGGAATGTAATGAAATCTTATGATGATAAAAAAATTATGGGAATGGGATTTTATATATGATATAAAAAATACACTCTAGCTATAATTATCTTCTAGAGCAGGGGCGTGCAACTGTTTATCGCAATGGGCCACAATGTACAATTGTAATGATGCTGAGGGCCAGACATTCAAACAACACATAAATTTTT